>MDSV01075971.1_pt1 | contig 15122 bp, 12 predicted proteins | sample 810851 | NCBI WGS metagenome assembly MDSV01 (sample SAMN05326640, study PRJNA326480) | marine metagenome | isolation source: seawater | place: Atlantic Ocean: North East | collected 2012
CTAAAGAATTAATAAAAACAAAAAAAAAATCAGAAGTTTTTGCAAATGATGTTTTTAATTTGTTAGCACTCACTCTGCTAATATTGGTTATTATTGTTGAGCTTTTCATGCCATTTTTTGTATCATTGATAGCACCAGGATTTAAAACATATCCAGAAAAATTTTTATTAGCAATTCAGTTAACAAAAATCACTTTTCCATTCATTTTTTTTGTAAGTTTGGCATCTTTTTTTTCAGCAATTTTAAATTCTCATAATAGGTTTGCAGCAGCATCTGCTGCACCAATTATTCTAAATATTTTAATGATTGGCGTGTTGCTATTTGGAAAAATTTTGGATGAAAAATTGGTGGTTTATCTATCTTATGCCGTAACCATTGCTGGATTTATTCAAGCTATTTTTCTGATGATTTTCGTAAAAAAATTTTTTCATCTTAAAATTAAATTTAATTTTACCTTCACAAAAGAAATTAAACTATTTTTTAAAAAACTTCTGCCTAGTATATTTTCTTCTGGTGTTACTCAAATAAACATTTTAATAGGAACAATTATTGCTTCCTTTCAAGCAAGCGCAGTTTCATATCTGTATTATGCAGACAGAATATACCAAATAAACTTAGCTATTGCAGGTATAGCAATAGGCACAGTGATACTTCCAAAATTATCTTCTTATGTCCAAAAAAATAAAACAAGAGATATATATAGAATACAAAATAAATCTTTAGAATTATCTTTATTTTTAAGCCTTCCAGCGATGTTGGGTTTAATAATTGCTAATGAGGAAATTGTCTCCTCTTTATTTGGTTATGGTTCTTTTGATGAAATATCAGTAAAGAATTCTGCAAAAGCTCTGTTTTATTTTTCTTTGGGGCTTCCTGCATTTTCACTAATAAAAATTTTTTCAAGTTTTATTTTTGCTAGAGACAATACCAAAATACCATTTTATTTCTCATTAATATCGGTTTTATTAAACATAATTATAAGTATAGTTTTTTTTAAAAACTTTGGTTTTATTATCATTCCAATTGCCACATCTATTTCATCCTGGGTAAATTCATTATTGCTTTATATTTATTTGCATAAGAGACAATACTTCAAACTAAACAAAAATTTAACTATTCAATTATTCAGGATATTTGTATCTGTCATTGTAATGAGCATTTGTCTTACCAACCTAATTTCTTTTTTTGAAAGCCAATTAACTTTTGAAAATAATTTCAAAGCAATTTATTTAATTTTTTTAGTAATTTTGAGTATATCAATTTATTTTATTGTTTCATTACTTACAAAAGCTTTCAAATTAAGAGATATTAAAATAAAGTATTAAAATGATAATTAAAAAAATTTTTTCAGGTGTGCAGCCAACCGGCAATTTGCACTTAGGTAACTATATTGGAGCAATCAAAAATTTTGTCAATTTACAGAACGATGGAAATGATTGTATATTTTGTGTTGTTGATTTACATGCGGTTACTACTAAACAAGATCCAAAAATTTTAAAACAAAATATTCGAGAAACCGCAGCAACATTTATTGCCTGCGGAATTGACCCAAAAAAAAGTGTAATATTTAATCAATCATCAGTGCCTGCTCACTCTGAGGGATCGTGGTTACTCAGTTGTGTTGCTAGAATGGGGTGGTTAAACCGAATGACACAATTCAAGGAAAAAGCAGGAAAAGATAAAGAAAAAGCAAGTGTGGGCCTCTATATTTATCCAGTCCTAATGGCTGCCGATATACTTTTATATGATGCAACACACGTTCCAGTTGGAGAAGATCAAAAACAACATTTAGAACTAGCTAGGGATATCTCAAAAAAATTTAACACTGATTTTAGCGCGCCAAATTTTTTTAAAATTCCCGAACCTTTAATTCAGAAAAATTTTTCAAGAATAATGAGTTTGAAAGACGGGACTAAAAAAATGAGTAAATCAGATCCGTCTGATTTAAGTAGGATAAATTTAACTGATACCAAGGATGAAATAATTAATAAAATTAAAAAAGCCAAAACAGACACAGATCCATTTCCAACTAATTTAACTAATCAAATATCCCGACCAGAAATTGAAAATTTAATAGGAATTTATTCAAGTTTGTTAGAAAAAAAACCAGATCAGTTGTTAGAAGAATTTAAAGGTAAAAACTTTTCCCATTTCAAAGAAAGACTTTCTGAGGTGGTTGTTGAAAAAATTTATCCAATTTCTCAAGAAATCAAAAAGTTAAAAGATGATTTTCCATATATAGACCAAATCCTTAAAGAAGGAAGTGAAAAAGCTAGCAAATTATCATCAAAAAAAATAAAAAATTTAAAAGAAATGTTTGGTTTTTAACTATTATTTACTTTAAAAATATACTTAAATTACTATATTAAAACTACCATGTTCATTCAAACACAATCAACACCCAATCCGAATTCATTAAAATTTTTACCTGGAAAAAACGTTTCCTCTATTGGACCAATTGAGATAACAGATTCAAATAAAACTAATAACGAATTAATAAGAAACATTTTATCAATTAATGGTATAAAGAGCGTCTTTCTTTCAGATGATTTTATTTCGGTAAATAAAGAAGCAAATTACGAATGGGAAGATTTAAAACATATTATCATTTCATTTATTAACGATTTCTTCTCTCAAGGCAATGAAGTTGTTATCTCAAAAGAAAATGATACAAAAAATATAGACACTTCAACTGTTGAAGGAAAAATAGTAAATATTTTGGAAACTAAAATAAGGCCAGCTGTTGCAAGGGATGGCGGTGACATAAAATTTAAAGAGTTTAAAAATGGTATAGTTCGTGTGGAACTCCAGGGTGCCTGCTCAGGATGCCCAAGTGCTGCATTAACTTTAAAACAAGGTGTTCAAAATCTACTTTGTCATTATATTCCTGAAGTCAAGGATGTAGAGGCCGTTTGAAAAAAATTTTCCCACACAAGTTAATTAAAAAAAATTTTAATCGGAGCCAATTCTTTAAACTTCAAAAATTTTTGTCTTCGCAAGGAATTACAATAAAAAAAAAAACAACATTTAAATTTGGATTTGAAAAATTTAGAACTATATATTTAACAGGTTTATCGAGTTTTTTAATAATTATTATTGCTTTCATAATACCAACTTTTTCTGAGTTGGGCCCTAACCTAGCTAAAAGCACGAAAATAAATGATTCGAATAAAAAATTTAAAAAAGTTCTTGAAGGTGTTGAATTAAAAAAAAGTTCAAAATTAGACGAAGGTTTAGATTTTTCTAATATTTTAGAAGATGTTTTCAAACTCGAACAAATACCCCAAGATACTGTCAGACTAAGCGCATCAACAATTGAGCAGTTATTTAAAGATACTAATTACTCACTGAGCGAAGTTCGAAAAAGCAAAAAGGTCAAACCAATTAGACTTTCACTTTTACCAAACGAAATTAAACAAATTGAAAACTCAAAAAAACGAAAAAATTTATTTATTCAAATAATTTTACCTTTAATTTTGGAAGAGAATAATTTAATTTTAATAGATAGAAAAAGATTATTCAGCATCTTAAATAAAAATAAAAATTCGAAAAAAGAAATAAACTGGCTAAATCGTAAGTTTAAACAATATGGTGTTTTAAATAAAGATATACCAACTTTAAAGGTACGTATGGATATTATACCAGTTTCGTTGGCTATAGCTCAAGCAGCTAAGGAGACAGGATGGGGGACTTCTAGATTTGCTTTAGAGGGAAACGCATTATTTGGTCAATGGACTTGGTCTGGAGATGGCATTAAACCTGCTGGAGCAGAAAGTGACTCAAAACATAAAATAATGAAATTCAATGTATTGAAAGCATCTGTTAGAGCCTATCAAAGAAATTTAAATACTCACTCAAGTTATAAAAATTTTAGACAATTAAGAGCTCAATTAAGGGATGACAGTGAGAAGTTAGATAGTTTATTATTAGCTGACCAATTAGATAATTATGCTGAAACAGGTAAAGAATATACTAAAATTCTTAAAAAAATAATTAATCAGAATTCATTAAAAGACTTTGATGATGTAAAGCTTATGCCTTTGAGTGTTAAGTACAAAAATTTGATTTAGTTAACTTCGACTGACATTTGAATACCAAGCCATCTCCAAACATTTCCATCTTGTAGTGAACAATTAAGTCTACCTCTTCTAAAAGTGAATTTTTCCCTAAAATTAATTTTGAGAATATTATTTTCAAACTCCATGGTTGGGTTTCTCCACTGGTTACCTTCATTTGAAAAACAATTAATATTTCGTATATTTTTTTGTTCATCAAAAAATTCAATTTCTACTGTTGGAGGATTTTGACTATTTGAAATAAATTTTTCAGTAGGTTTTAAAGTTTTGTATGGCATAGGAAATAAATTTAGAATAAAATCGAATCTCTCTAAATCTCCATATTTTTCATTTATTGGAAACCTTGGAAGCTCAAAAGCATTTTTAGTTAAATCGATTATTCCAGAGTGTTGACCAAAACCGAATTTAAAATTTTGTTTAATAAATTGTGTTTGTTTAAAGTTATATTCCCCAAAAGGGTACGAAAAAAAAATTGGATTGTACCCTAATTTTTTTTTAAATATTTCCACAGATCTCTTAATATCTTTTTCGAAATCTTCGTATGAAAGTTCTAATAAATATTCATGGGTGTGAGAATGGTTACCTATATACGCAAAATCATATTTAGAAATCTCTAGTACTTGATCCCAATTCATATAACCTTTTTTGCCCACCGGTTCAGTTGAAACAAATAATATAAATGGTATTTTTTTTTCTTTTAGAATCGGCCATGCATTTTCATAAAAAGATGAGAAAGCATCATCAATTGTTATTAAAATTTTTTTATTGTCTTTTGGCTTACTAAATTCTGTGTTAAATTCATAAGGGTCATAGAATTCAATGTTATTCTTTTTTATTAAATCAAGTTGTTGTTTAAAAATCTCTGTTTTAATATTAGTAGATGGGTATTTATTTTCATTAAATCTGTGATACATAATAGATAGCACTCCATGATCTTCAGAATAATACTTAAATTTCTCATCAGCAAAGCTAAAATTATTTATGAAAAATAAAAAAATAAATAATTTAATTATTGATGCAGCAAATGAAAAAATTGTTTTCAAAATCATAAATAATAATAAAACCTATACTAATGATTATGAAAACAGTAGAAAAAATTTTGATAAGTTTGCAATTCTTTTATTTAAATTTATGAATAAAAATAAGGTTAGTTTTAAAATAGTAGATAAAGTTTTGATAAATTTGGGACCTGGTAAATTTTCAAGCATTAGAACCTCCATATCAACTATTTTAGCGCTTAAACTAGTATATAATTTTAAAACATTTGGTTTTTCTACAAAAGACGTTGATAAATCGAGCTATAAAAGAGTATTTGATTTACTTAAAAGAGGTAAATTAATAAAAAATTTGATTAAACCACTTTATATGAGTTAAAATAATGTATGACAAATTCAATTGAACAAAAATGTTTATCTAAAGGTGTTAAACTAACAGAACAAAGAAGAACAATTGCAAGAGTAATATCAGAGTCGAAAAAAAATTATGGCGAGTCAGATCATCCTGACGTAGATGAACTTTACAAAAGAGTTTCGGATATTGATAACAAAATAAGCATTGCTACAGTTTATAGAACTGTGAAATTGTTTGAAGAGTCTGGAATTCTAATGAAACACGATTTTAAAGATGGAAAAGCAAGGTATGAATTAAACGACGACCACAACCATTTGATTGATATAAAAACTGGAAATATAATAGAATTTACTAGTAATGAAATTGAGAGTATCCAAAAAAAAATTGCAGAGAAACACGGATACAAGCTAGTTGATTCCAAACTAGAACTTTACTGTATCAAAAATAAATCTGATTAATTGTGAAGAAAATTTTCATTAAGACTTTTGGATGTCAAATGAATGAGTACGACACTAATCGTATTTATGATATAGTGAAGAATATAGGTTATCAAAGAACAAATGATAATTTAAATGCCGATTGTTACTTGCTAAACACCTGTCATATAAGAGACAAGTCAAAAGAAAAAGTTTTTGATGAAATAGGAAGAATTAGAAAAAATTATCAAAATAAAAAAAAACCGATTGTGGTTATTGCAGGCTGTGTTGCACAAGCTGAGAGTAGGGAAATGATCAAGAGAGAGCCGTATATTGACATTATTGTTGGGCCACAATCATATCATAAAATAAATAAAATTATTGAGAACTTTAATTTTAAAAAAAAAGAAGAATTAACAGAATTTTATACTGAAGATAAATTTAATTATTTAGATAAAATTAAAAATAACGATAGTAATGTTTCGTCCTTTTTAACGATACAAGAGGGATGTGACAAATTTTGTAGTTTTTGTGTGGTACCATACACAAGAGGACCAGAGTACTCCAGACCTTTTAAAAAAATTCTTGAAGAAGCAGAAAACTTAATTAAAAATGGCACAAAGGAATTAACCTTACTGGGACAAAACGTAAATGCATATTTATTTAAAGATAAAGATAAAAATTATAAATTATCAGATTTGATTTTAGAATTGGATGGAATAAAGGAATTAGAAAGAATTAGATACACAACCTCCCATCCAAAAGATATGTCAGACGATTTAGTTGAGTGTTACTCTAGTTCAAAAAAATTGATGCCTTTTATACACTTGCCAATTCAAAGTGGTTCAAATAAAATTTTAAAATTAATGAACAGAAATCATAAAGTAGAAAAATATATCGAAATTTATAAATTATTAAAACAGAAAAATAAGAGTATTGAATTTTCAAGTGATTTTATTATAGGTTATCCAGGAGAGATGGATTGTGATTTTAATGATACAATGAATTTAGTAAAAGAAATCAAATTTATTAATTCTTATTCCTTTATATTTAGTCCTAGACCAGGAACCCCAGCATCAAAATTAAAACCTGTAGATAAAGAAATTGCAAAGGAGCGATTGTTAAATATTCAAAGAGTTTTAGAGAAACACCAAATAAGAAAAAATGAGTCCCTAATTAATACGTCCATTGAAGTATTAGTAGAAAATAAATTAAAAGACCAAAAAAAATACTTTGGTAGAAACTTTTTTTTAAATTCCGTAATATTTGATGCTAAGGAAAAACATATTGGAAAATTGGTTTATGTAAAAATATCGCAAGCTAATCGAAATACTTTATTTGGCAAAATAGATGAAAATAAAAATATGAGAGCAGCTTAATTTGAGCAATCTTTCTCCTAGAAAAACTATAAATGATCTAAAGTTCGTATACTCTGAAAATAATACTTTAAGTATCATATTTAGGAATAATGATATATTGATGGGAGTAGTTGGCGAGTTTAACAACAATCTCAAAGAACTAGAGAAAATAACAGAAACTAGCATTTATTCACGTGGAAATTCAATTTTAGTAAAAAGTGCACCAAAAAAAAATGAAATGGTAAAGAATGCAATTGTTTTTTTGTATGACCAATTTATAAATAACGGCACAATTGAAAAAAAGGATGTTATATCTTCAGTGAACAAATTTATGATTGAGGAAAAAACAGATAAAATAGAATATATAATTAAAACACCAAAAAAATCAGTATTACCAAGGTCTGAAAAACAAAAAAGATATGTGAGAGCATTAAGAAATAGTGAGGTTATAATATCCTCTGGACCTGCTGGAACTGGGAAAACCTATTTAGCTGTAGCAGTTGCTCTAACAATGCTATTGGATAAAAAAATAGAAAAAATAATATTATCAAGACCAGCAGTTGAGGCTGGTGAAAGACTAGGTTTTTTACCAGGCGACATGAGAGAAAAAGTAGATCCTTATCTGCGCCCTCTATATGACGCTTTGTATGATCTTCTAGATTTTGAAAAGATTCAAAAACGTATCGAAATTGGAGATATAGAAATAGCACCTTTAGCATTTATGAGAGGTAGGACACTAAAAAACTCATTTGCTATTTTAGATGAGGCTCAAAATGCTACAGACACTCAGATTAAAATGTTTTTAACTAGGATTGGTGAAAATTCTAAAATTGTTATTAACGGGGATCCATCACAAATAGATTTACCAAACAAATCATTATCAGGACTTAAAAAGTCTAAAGAGATTTTAAAACACTTAAATGAGATATCTATGATTGATTTTGATCATACTGATGTTGTAAGACATCCGCTAGTATCAAAAATTGTAAAAGCTTACTCTGATCAAAATTTCAAGAAATGATCAAAATATATGTTGTTGTAGACTATCCAAAATGGAAAAAAAGGATTAAAAATCTAAAAAATTATTTTCTAATAAAACAAAAAAAATTCAACATACGCTTCAATTCATCAAAAAAAGTAAAAGAATTTACAGTATTCTTAACTAGCAATTCAAAAATGAAAAATTTAAATAATAAATTTAGAAAAGTAAATAAACCAACTGATGTTTTATCATTTCCATTAAACATAAAGTCAAAAAATAATATCTATCTTGGAGATGTTGCTATTAGTTATGAAATAATAAATAAAAGATCCAATAAATCTTTATTTGATTATGAGTTAGATAGGATGTGGATACATGGATATTTACATTTATGTGGTTATGATCATATTAAAAACCAGGATTTTAAACAGATGCACAAAAAAGAAAATTTAATATTTAAACAACTTAATTCATAAATTGGCAATAACTTTAACTAACAAATTTATAATATTTATAATTTTATTAATATTAGGAGTTCTTTCTTCATTCACTTTACCTCCTTATAATTATTTCTATATAAATTTTTTTACATTTCCTTTTTTGTTTTACATTTTGGTAAACAATCTTAATAAAAATTTACTAAATAATTTCTTGATTGGATGGTTTTATGGATTTGGTTATTTTTTATCAAATTTATATTGGATTTCAAACTCTCTAAAATTTGATGAAAGTTTTGAGAATTTAATTTTTTTATCCGTCATATTAATTCCATTTTTATTGTCTGTATATTACGGGCTATTTTCACTCTGCCTTAAATTTTTTGATATAAAAATGAATTTTAATTCAATTCTAATTTTTTCACTTATTTTATCTATTTTTGAATATTTAAGAGGAAATATTTTTGGAGGTTTTCCATGGAATTTAATTTCATTCAGTATTATAGAGCTTACTAGTTCTTTGCAAATACTTAGTTTAGTAGGCACTTATTCTTTAAACTTATTAATTATAACCTTTTATAGTTTACCAGTCGTAATATTATTTAAAATTAGTAATAAAAAAAAATTTGTAATTTTTCTATCTGCAGCATTGATTTTGTCGCTTAATTCATATTATGGGCAAAATAGAATTGAGTTTATCGAACAAAAGAAAAAAAAATTAATTTTTCCTCCAATAAAATTAGTTTCGCCAAAGTTTAATATTGAAAGATTTTTTATTGAAGAGCCAATAGAAAATAAGATAAATGATTTAATACAAGTTAGTCATCCACTAAATAAAGATCAGTTGTTAATATATCCTGAGGGTATTACCAATATGGGGGAACTAAATAAACCAAACAATAATCTTGATGAAATATCTGATAAACTAACAAATAATTCAAAAATAATTCTAGGAGTTAACATTAATGATGGCGAAAGAATATTTAATTCATTGGTATTATTTAACAAGGATTTTGTATTAGAGGATCAATATAATAAAAATAAATTGGTTCCATTTGGTGAGTTCCTTCCATTAGAAAAAATTTTAATTAATCTTGGTTTAAAAAAAATAACCCATGGATATAAATCATTTAGTTTTTCAAATAAAAGAAATATTATAAATGTTAATTCTACATCATTTCTACCTTTAATTTGTTATGAAATTATATTTTCCGGCCAACTTAATATGGATAAAAATAAATATGATTTTATTTTAAATATTTCTGAAGATGGCTGGTTTGGAAACAGCATAGGACCTACTCAGCATTTTTCACATGCAATATTTAGATCAATAGAAGAGGGTAAAGATATTTTGAGGGTTGCCAATAATGGAATTTCAGCGCATGTAAGCTCAAACGGGACAATTAAAAAAAGATTAAACACAACTGAAAAGGGAAGCATTGAAATTAATGCAGTTTCTCAAGTATTTCCAACACCTTTTAGTATCTACGGTAATAAGATTTTCTTTTGTTTAGTATTTTTTTATATTACTTTAATTTTTTTTTTAAAAAAAAAATGAAAAAAAATTATTTATTCACAAGTGAATCAGTTTCAGAAGGTCATCCAGATAAGGTATGCGATAGAATATCTGACATGGTAGTTGATACTTATTTAGAAGCAGAACCCCAATCTAGAGTAGCTTGTGAAACTTTAACCACGACAAATAAAGTTGTTTTAGCAGGAGAAGTAAGAGGACCTGAAATAAAAAAAGATGATTTAATTCAGAAAGTTAGAAATTGCATAAAAGATATTGGATACGACCAAGAAGGATTTACTTATAAAGACGCAACCAAAATAGAAAGTCATCTACATTCGCAATCAGCAGACATCGCAATGGGCGTAGACTCCTCAGGTAACAAAGATGAGGGAGCGGGAGATCAAGGTATTATGTTTGGATATGCATGTAATGAAACAGATGTTCTTATGCCAGCTCCAATTCATTATTCACATAAGATATTGAGATTGATGGCAGAAGATAGGAAATCAGGAAAGCTTAAAAATATAGAACCAGACTCCAAAAGCCAAATTACAATAGAATATAAAGATGGAATGCCAGCGAATGTAAAATCTGTTGTAATATCTACTCAACATTCTAAAGATGTAAATCAGTCACAAGTAAGAGATTTAGTTAAACCTTATATTGAAAAATCTATACCAAAAGAATTGTTAAATAATTTATCCGAAGATGAAATTTACATAAATCCAACTGGTAATTTTGTTATTGGTGGACCAGATGGTGACAGCGGGTTGACTGGAAGAAAAATAATTGTTGATACATATGGTGGAGCTGCTCCGCACGGAGGTGGAGCTTTCTCAGGTAAAGATCCGACCAAAGTTGACAGATCGGCTGCTTATGCGTCGAGGTACTTGGCAAAAAATATTGTTGCTTCAAAGATATCAGATAAATGTCTTATTCAATTAGCTTATGCAATTGGTGTTTCCAAACCGCTTTCAATTTATGTTGATCTATTTGACAATGATGAAGAAAAAAATAGTCATGTTGAAAATTTAATTAGAAAAAATTTTGATTTAAGCCCACGGGGAATAAGAGAAATGCTAGGTTTAAACAAAGCTATATATGAAAAATCAGCTGCATATGGACATTTTGGAAGGGATCCAGGATCTGATGGTTCATTTTCTTGGGAAAAAGTTGATAAAAAGGACATTTTCACCAGGTAATTAAGTTGAAAAACTTTTAATATTTATTATAAACCTTTTAACATTGTTAAAATTTTAAAGTGGGCTTCGGCCCATTTTTTTTTGGAGAAAAATGTATGTTAAACAGACGAGCTGATAAATTAGAATTATTGAGAATAGCTGAAGCAGTGGCTTTAGAAAAATCCATAGATAAAGAATTAATAATTAATTCAATGGAAACAGGTATTGCAAAAGCAGCAAAATCTAAGTTCGGGAATGAAAATGAAATAACAGTAAATATCAATAGAGATAATGGAGACATAGAAATTTTTAGAAAGCTTATAATAGTTGAAAGACCTGAAAATAATAATACGGAAATAAGTTTAGAGAGTGCAAAAGCTTTAAATAATGAAAAAAAATTAGGCGAAGAAATTTTACAACCCCTACCAACTTTTGATTTTGGAAGAATTGCGGCACAGACTGCAAAACAAGTAATAAGTTTTAGTGTAAGAGAGGCAGAAAAAGAAAGACAATTTAATGATTTTATCGATAAAAAAGACACAGTTCTAAGTGGAATTGTTAAAAGGTTAGAATTTGGGAACGTTATAGTAGATTTAGGAAAAGCAGAGGCTATTATCCAAAAAAATGAAATGATACCTAGAGAAAATATTAAAGCTGGAGATAGAGTTAAAGCATATTGTTATGATGTACGTAGAGAGCAAAGAGGCCAACAAATTTTTCTATCAAGAGCTCATTCTAAATTTATGGAAAAACTTTTTATCCAAGAAGTTCCAGAAATTTATGATGGATTAATCGAAATAAAGTCTTCGGCTAGAGACCCAGGGAGCCGAGCAAAAATATGCGTGAAGGCAATTGATACATCGTTGGATCCAGTCGGCGCTTGCGTAGGAATGAGAGGTAGCCGAGTTCAAGCAGTTGTTAACGAGCTACAAGGAGAAAAAATCGATATAGTTAATTGGTCAGAAGATGTTTCAATAGTAGTGTCCAATGCTTTATCACCTGCCGAAGTTCTTAAAGTAAATATTTATGAGCAAGCAAAAAAACTAGACGTAATATTAACTGAAGAAAATTTAAGCAAAGCAATTGGAAGAAGAGGACAAAACGTTAGACTTGCAACTAAACTTATTGGTTATGAAATTAATATTATGACAGACCAAGAAGAGTCCGAAAAAAGACAAGAAGAGTTTAAAGATAGAACAGAAAACTTAATGAAAAATCTTGAAGTTGATGAGACATTAGGACAACTTTTGGTAGCCGAGGGATTTTCGTCAGTAGATTTAATAAAAGAGACTAAATTAAGTGATTTATCAAAAATTGAGGGAATAGAAGAAGATACTGCTAAAGAATTAATAGAGAGATCACAGGAATATTATAAGAAAAATCAAGAAGAGATACAATTAAAAATAAAAGATTTAGGTCTTGAAACAGATTTAATAAATCATCAAGGATTAACTCCTGGAATGTTGCTAACATTAGGAGAAAAAAAAATATTAACTTTAAATGATTTTGCTGATTTAGCGTCTGATGAACTTATCGGAGGATATGATATTATTAAAGGTGAAAAAGTCAGGATAAATGGTTATTTAGAAGATTTTGCACTATCAAAAACAGAGGCAGATGAATTGATCATGAGTGCCAGAGATAAAATTTATACTAACTAAGTAATGAAAAATGGAAAAACAAAAAAAAAAACTCACAATATCAGGGAAACCCAAAAAAATATTTATTAACTCACAAAATTTTGAGAGCCAAAAAAAACTTTCTTTTAACGATAAGAGACCATTAAAACCTTTAAACAAAATTACTAATAATTTTAAAAAAAATTTTAAACATAAATCCCAGCCTGCAAAACTTAGTGATTATGAGAGAAGAAAACTCGCTGAGCAAAAAGCAATGAAGGGCATAAGGGGTGAAAATAGTCAAAAAGATAAGGAAAATAAATCAAAATTTAGCACAAAAAAAAGAGAGACTAAACTAACAGTTTCAAGAGCGTTAAGTGAAGATTTAGAATTCAAATCGAGAAGTCTCGCATCAATTAAAAGAGCAAGAGAAAAAGAACTTAGAGTATCAAAAAGTAAAATTAACGATGACACAAATGCAAGTTTTAAGAGAGATATAAATATTCCTGAAGTTATAACAATAAGAGATTTAGCAAATAGAATGGCTGAACAATCATCAAATATAATTAAACATCTAATGGGAATGGGTGTCGCAGTTACCATTAACCATACAATTGACTCTGATACTGCAGAATACTTAGTCAGAGAATTTGGACATAATCCAATTAGGGAAAAAAAAACAGATGAAATTATAAAAAATATAAAAGAGATAAAACCTGAAAATCTTAAAAATCGACCACCAATTATTACTGTCATGGGACACGTTGATCACGGAAAAACTTCAGTTCTAGATATTATTAGAAGCACAAACATAGTATCCGGGGAATTTGGAGGTATCACACAACACATTGGAGCTTACCAAGTCACAAAAAATAACGAAAAAATAACGTTCATAGATACACCAGGTCACGCTGCATTTACAGAAATGAGAGCTAGAGGTTCAAAGTTAACAGATATAGTTGTATTAGTAGTTGCAGCAAACGATGGAGTGATGCCGCAAACTGTTGAGTCCATCAAACATGCAAAAGCTGCAAAAGTGCCAATCGTGGTTGCAATTAATAAATGTGATTTACCTGATGCTGATCCACAAAAAATCAAAAACCAACTTTTAGAACATGAATTAATTTCAGAGGATTTATCTGGCGATACAATAATGGTTGAAATTTCTACAAAAACTAAAAAAAATATTGATAAACTTCTTGAACTAATTTTATTACAATCTGAGCTTTTAGATTTAAAATGTGATTTTAATAGTAATTCCAGCGGTGTGGTTCTAGAGTCAAAAATTGACATAGGTCGAGGACCAATTGCTAATGTCATAGTAATATCAGGCAATCTTAAAAAAGGTGACTATTTTGTTTGTGGTACAAAATGGGGTAAAGTTAGAGCAATAATAGATGATACAGGTAAGCAAATTAGTGAGGCATTGCCGTCCACACCTGTTGAAATACTAGGAATAAATGGTGCAGCAAAATCTGGAGATGATTTTTTAGTACTTGATACAGAAAAAGAAGCCAAGTCATTATCTGAAGCAAGGATTGAAGAGACTAAATTATCTAAAAATCCATTAACCATGTTCACGCAAGAATCTGCCTTTAAAGATAACAATTCTGAAGATTTAAATGTTATAATTAAATCAGATGTACATGGTTCATCTGAGGCTATAAAAAATGCAATAAATTTAATAAAACATGATGAAGTAAAAATAAAGATTATTTTGTCGGATGTCGGCATGGTTACAGAAACAGACGTTAATTTAGCGAAAGCATCTGAAGCAATTCTAATTGCCTTTAACGTAAAACCAAGCAAAGAGGCAAAAAAGATAGCGGAGCAAAATAAGGTTAAAATTTCATCTTTTAATATAATTTATGAGTTGATTGATTTTGTAAAAAACCAAATGTCTGGACTATTAGCCCCAAATATTGAGGAAAAAGTAATTGGTTCAGCTGAAATTCTAGAAATTTTTAAGGTATCAAAAATTGGTAAAGTTGCTGGTACGAAAGTAATTGATGGTGAAATTGCTCAAGACGCATTTGCTAGAATAATTAGAGATGGAGCAATAATTTATAATGGAAAAATTAGTACAATATTTAGGGAAAAAAACCAGGCTAAGCAAGTGTCAGCTGGCTTAGAATGTGGTATATCTTTTAAAGATTTTAATGACTTTCAAAAAAAAGACATTATAGA
>MDSV01217840.1_pt1 | contig 15121 bp, 15 predicted proteins | sample 810851 | NCBI WGS metagenome assembly MDSV01 (sample SAMN05326640, study PRJNA326480) | marine metagenome | isolation source: seawater | place: Atlantic Ocean: North East | collected 2012
AAAAATTATTCCATTCAATGGAGCTAAATCTAAGAGCATCTTCATCGCATGCAGATTTTACTTCAGTATTCCCATTTCTTTCAAATTCTTTAATTAATTGTGATATAGGAAGTGCTTTATTCTCTTTGATACAATAATACGACTCAAAAAGCTTTTTGAAAATCCACTGAGTCCATTTATAATACTTAGGGTCAGAAGTCATTATTTCTCTACTCCAATCGTATGAAAATCCAATTTGATTAAGTTGCTCTCTGTATCTATTTGTATTTTTTTTAGTTGCAATTTCCGGGTGAATTCCAGTTTGTATCGCGTACTGTTCTGTTGGCAAGCCAAAAGAATCATATCCCATAGGATGCAAAACATTAAACCCCTTAGATTTCTTATATCTTGCATAGATATCTGAAGCAATATAACCTAAAGGGTGGCCTACATGTAAGCCTGCCCCTGATGGGTAAGGGAACATATCCAAGACATAATATTTATCTTTGTCAAAATCTTCTAAAACTTTATTTGTTTCATTTTTTTCCCAATAATTCTGCCACTTTTTTTCAATTTTTTTAAAGTTGTATTCCATCAGGCTCTTGATTTGTTTTTTGCAAAGTTAATTAATAAGATTAATTAGTAAATTGGAATTTTATATTTTAGCAATCCATATGCAAGAAGCAAACAATAAATCATTAAAGAGAAAAATTATTTCTTCTTCAACATCAGTTGTAGTTAGCTTATCTCTAGTATTGTTTGTTATTGGATTAGTTACATTAATCCTTATTAATGCACAAAGATTGTCTGATTATGCAAAAGAAAATATAGGATTTACTGTTATGCTTAAAGATAATACACCTGAAATTGAAATTATTAAACTACAGAAAGAAATTGAGATTTCAGATTTTACCAAAAGTATAATGTTTGTTACTAAAGAAAGAGCCACTAAAGAATTAAAGAAAGAATTAGGTGAAGATTTTGTAAAGTTTTTAGGATACAGTCCTCTTTTATCATCAATTGACATAAAGTTAAATGCTGCATATGCCAATAATGATAGTTTAAAAAAAATCAGTACAGAACTAAAGACTAAGCCTGCTGTTTTTGATGCTTACTACCAAGAAGATCTTGTAAAAAAATTAAATAGTAATGTAAAACAATTATCATTATTTCTTTTAGTTTTTTGCATAATACTTTTTTTCATTGCATTTGTTTTAATTAACAACACTATACGGCTTTCAGTTTACTCAAAAAGATTTTTAATTAGAACCATGAAGCTAGTTGGTTCTACTGACAAATTTATACAAAAACCTTTTTTAATAAAAGGGGTTTATCAAGGCGTATATAGCTCTATTTTTGCAGTTTTTATGTTAATCGGAGCAATACATATAGCACAAGAGAACTCAACAAATATGTTAAATCTAGAAGATTTGAAAGTTATTGGTTTAGTTTTTATTTTTGTTTTTGTTTCTGGTTTAACTCTTAGCTTATTTTCTACTTTCTTTGCTGTTAAAAAATATATTCAACTTAAAGAAAAAGATTTGTTTAACTAATTATAAATTATATGGATTTTGCATTCACAAAAAAAAATTACATTCTACTTATTATTGGATTAGCTTTTATAGCTAGCGGGATCATTTTAATGATTGGCGGAGGATCAGAAGATCCGACCAAATTTTCCCCAGATATCTTTGATTTTCAAAGATTAACTTTAGCTCCTATTTTATTAGCAGTTGGCTTTATTATTGAGCTTTTTGCTGTAATGTACAGGTTCAAAAAACCTTAAGCGAATGGAAATGATAAATGCCATTATACTTGGGCTTATTCAAGGTTTAACTGAATTTTTGCCCGTTAGTAGTAGTGGACATCTAGAAATTGCAAAAAAAATGCTAGGGGAAGAAAGTGTTGGCAAACCTAGTATGTTAATGACTGTTGTCCTACACTTTGCTACTGCTCTTTCAACTATTGTAGTTTTTCGTAAAGACATACTGATTATAATCAAAGGGTTGTTGCAATTCAAAAATAATGATTCTTTTCAATTTTCATTAAAGATTTGTTTGTCAATGATTCCTGCTGCTTTAATTGGGTTTTTTTTTAGTTATGAAATAGAGAGTTTATTTGGGAATGATCTTTTGTTAGTTGGAGGAATGTTAATAATAACAGGTCTTTTGCTTATAATGGCTGATAAGTCAAAAGATTCAACAAAAAATGTAGGATTTAAAGATGCTATTATAATTGGAGTCTCACAGGCAATTGCAATATTACCAGGGATATCTAGATCAGGAGCAACAATTTCAACATCTGTAATTCTAGGAATAGACAAAAAGAAAGCAGCACGTTTTTCTTTCTTAATGGTTGTGCCTTTAATTTTTGGTAAGATAGCACAGGACATGTTTACAGGAGATATAATTACAAATGAATCTCAATTTTTATCTCTTTTAATCGGATTTATCGTTGCTTTTTTTACAGGTCTTTACGCTTGTAAATGGATGATTAAACTTGTAAAAAATAGCCAACTTAAATATTTTGCATATTACTGCTTTTCAATTGGCTCAATTGTAATTGCAACATCATTATTATAAAATGACAAACTTTCCATCCTCAGTAGATGAATTTTTAAATGGTCAAGTTTTTCTTCTTAACAAGCAAATTGGCTGGACTTCTTTTGATATTATCAAAAAAATGAAATACCTAATCAGAAAGAAATACTCCATTAAAAAAATAAAAATTGGGCATGCGGGAACACTTGACCCTCTAGCGACAGGGCTTTTAATTGTTTGTACTGGAAAATTTACTAAAAAAATATCAGAAATTCAAAACCAAGAAAAAACTTACACAGGAACTATTCAGTTAGGAGGCTCAACTCCATCATATGACTTAGAGACTAAAGTATTCCAAAATCACCAAACTAATCATATAACAGAAAAATTAATTAATCAAAAAGCTAAAGATTTTATTGGATTAATCAACCAAAAGCCACCAATCTACTCTGCTATAAAAAAAGGAGGGGAAAGACTGTATGCAAAAGCCAGAAGAGGAGAAACTGTAAATATAGAAAGTAGATTAGTTTTTGTTAGAGAGTTTAAGATTATTTACATAGAAGATTTAAAAGTTCATTTTAAAATTATATGTAGTAAAGGAACCTATATTCGCTCAATTGCACACGATTTTGGAAAAGCATTAGAAAGCGGAGGCTATCTATCCAAATTATGCCGAATCTCAATAGGGGAATACAGCTTGACAAACAGTATTAATATTAAAAAATTTGAGGATCTTTTAAATAGTTAAAATTATTTGACTTTTACTTATCAACACATTATATTTGTGAACTTTTATTAAACCCTTCCTACCATATGAAATATAAATTATCCATGTTTAATTTTGATTTGCCAGAATCAAGAATTGCAAAAAAACCTGCCGCTGAAAGAGAAGATGCTAAGCTTATGATTATCAATAAAAGAACCGGAGATATTGAACATAAAAGTGTGTCTGATCTCAAAGATTTTTTTGTTGAAGACGATGTAATTGTACTAAACAATACAAAAGTTTTTCCGGCAAGACTACACGCTAATAAAGAAAAAACCGGTGCCATGATAGAAGTGTTTTTACTTAGAGAGTTAGATAAAGAAAATAGAATTTGGGATGTCCTTGTTGATCCAGCTAGAAAAATAAGAATTGGCAATAAATTGTTTTTTGGAGATAAAGACGATCTTATAGCAGAGGTTATCGACAACACAACATCAAGAGGACGGACTTTGCGATTCCTTTTTGATGGGACTCATAAAGAATTTAAAGAGGTTATAACTTCCCTTGGCCAGACTCCTATTCCAAAACATCTTAACAGAGAAGTAACACCTCAAGATACTGAAAGATATCAAACTGTATATGCGAAAAATGAAGGTGCTGTTGCGGCTCCTACTGCAGGTTTACATTTTAGTAAAATTTTAATGAAGCAACTAGAATTAATTGGAGTTGAATTTGCAGAAATCACACTACATGTAGGTTTAGGCACTTTTAATCCAATTATGGTAGAAGATTTATCAAAACATAGAATGGAGTCAGAAGAAATATCTATTCCTGAAAAAGCTGCTGAGCAAATTAATTCTGGAAAAAAGAAAGGCAAAAGAATTTGCGCTGTTGGAACTACGGTAATGCGAACTTTAGAGTCTTCTGTTTCTACAAAAAATGAAACACTGCCATATAAAGGGTGGACAAATTTATTTTTATTTCCTCCTCATAATTTTAAAATAGCAAACTGTATGCTAACTAATTTTCATTTGCCACAATCTGCACTTATGATGCAAGTTGCAGCATTTGCTGGATTAGATATTGTACAAAAGGCATATAAAGAAGCAATTAAAAAGAAATATAACTTTCATACTTATGGCGATGCAATGCTAATTATTTAAAATGCAAAAGGTAGCATTAATAGTTGCTGGTGGCAAAGGTGAGAGAATGAATAGTAAAATACCTAAACAGTTTTTACTTTTAAATAATTTGCCAATATTAATGCATACGATAAAGAAGTTTGCCAATTTTGAAAAAACTGTCTTGGTTTTACCCAAAGCACATTTTGAATACTGGTATGGGCTTTGTAAACATTATCATTTCAATGAACAACATGATTTAGTTGTAGGAGGGGCAAATCGATTTCAATCAGTTAAAAATGGCCTAAAAAAAATAGATGACAAATCAATTGTTATGATCCATGATGGTGTTCGTCCAATAGTCTCTCAGAGTTTACTAAAAATTTTAATTAAACATAGTAAAAAAGGAGTCGGAGTAGTTCCAGTTATACCAATTAAGGATTCAATTAGAAGAGTCGAAGGAGAAAAATCAAAACATATTGCGAGAAAGAATATCTACCAGGTGCAAACTCCTCAATGCTTTATGAGTAATGATATTAAAAATGCCTATAAAGTAAAGTTTTCTGATTTTTTTACTGATGATGCATCTGTTTTTGAAAATATAGGTGGAAAAATAACAACCGTTGTAGGAGATAAAAAAAACTTAAAAATTACCACAAAAGAAGATTTAAAGGTAGCCGAAATATTTATAAGATAACTTCAACCTTATTTAATCCAGATATTAAGTTTACTCCAGGAGTTTTGCCTTTTTCAAATGTTCCTAATTTTTTAAAGCCTAAAGCTTCTGCGCCATTTTTTGAAGCTATTTTAAGTAACTCATTTAAGTTAAAATTTGAATTAGCTTGTATTATTTGTAATTCATCTAAAACAGATAAACTATTGTTGGAGGCTAAACTATCTGTTCCAACACATAGTTTTTCAGGATTGAAAATTGAATAATCAGGCAATCTATTTTCAATGTATAAATTTGCCTTAGGGCAAGTGCAATAGTAATTATAGCCTAGGTCTTCTTTTCTAGAAAAGGTGTTGTGTACTAGCAAAAATTTTAAGTCACCTAGCTCTTTTAAAATATCAATTGATCTATTTCTCATGTTCCATATCTCATCACAATTGGGAATATTCTTAACCCAATTAAACATTTTACCAGATTTATTCCTAAAAAGCTCATTTTCATAATCTGATTCCTGCATGTGAATACTAAGTAACTCGTCTTTTTTATCATAATTAATAGCAATTTCTTTTGCTAATTTAGGTGGGACAGAATATGGTGAATGAGGGGATATGGTTGCTTTTAGTCCAACAGCTCTGAATTGACTTTTTAATTCTTTTGCACTAAAAATAATCTGATTGAAATTTTCTTCTCTTAGGCTAAAAATCTCAATAAAATTATAATACGCTAAATTACCCTTTTGCTTTTGATAAATTGTATCCGAAGTATTACAAATGTCTCCTACTCCAACAATTCCATTATTAATCATTTGATTCTCTGCATTTTCAATAGATTTTAAAATCTCTTTTTCTGTAAAATCACTACGTTTTTTTATACTATCAATGAAATCTAATAAACCTTTTCCTGCTATTCCTGATAGATGACTTAATTCTAAATGGCAATGTGCATTTATAAAGCCGGGGCATAAAATACCATTATAAAGCTCTACGTTTTCTTTAGATAAAGTTTTTCTATCTGAAAAAACAGAAATAATTTCGCCTTTATCTGTTACTTGTAAAACACCTTCTTTTATTGGATCAGAAGACAAAGGATATAAATAATCTGCTGTTAAAAATCGCATAGACAAAAGTAATATATCTTTGCAAAAAATTATGACAAATAAAAAAGACATACGAAATCTAGATATTGAAGCACTAATACAATTCTGCTTAATACATAAACTTCCAAAATTTAGGGCCAAACAAATTTGGGAGTGGCTATGGAAAAAAAGAGCAATATCTTTTGACGAAATGACCTCAATACCAAAAGATGCGAGAGAATTATTTAAAGATAACTTTATAATTAATTCTATTAAAATAAATGATAAAGAAATAAGCTCAGATGGAACTATAAAGTACAGTTTCAAATTACACGACGGACTTTTAATTGAAGGTGTATTAATCCCATCTAAAAAAAGATTAACAGCTTGTATATCATCTCAAGTTGGATGCAGTTTATCGTGTAAATTTTGTGCGACAGGAACATTAAATTTAGAACGCAATGTAACCGCTTCCGAAATTTATGACCAAGTTTTCCTGCTTAATGAACAAGCGGAATTGATTTTTGAAAAGCAGATCTCAAATATAGTTTATATGGGAATGGGTGAACCATTATTAAATTATAAGTCAGTAGTAAATAGCACTAGTTACATTACTAGCAAATATGGCTTGGGGATGTCTCCTAAACGAATTACTGTTTCAACAGCAGGGATTTCTAAAATGATAAGGAAACTTGCTGACGATAAGGTTAAATTTAATTTAGCTATTTCATTACATTCTGCAACAGACAAAAAGCGTGATGCTCTAATGCCATTAAATAAAAAAATAAATTTATCAGAATTAAGTAGTGCTGTTAGATATTTTTATGAAAAAACTGGAACCAGAGTCACTTATGAATATATTTTATTTAAAAATGTGAACGACAGTATTATGGATGCAAAAGAATTAGTAAAATTTGCAAAAAAAATACCATGCAAAGTCAATCTAATTGAATACAATTTAGTTGAAAACATTCCTTTTAAAAAGTCATCATATAACTTAACAACTGATTTTATAAAATACTTAGAGAAAAACAACATAATAGTAAATCTAAGAAAAAGCAAAGGGAAAGATATTGCGGCTGCATGTGGCCAACTAGTAAATAAACTAAAATAATTTTTAACAAACAAAAAAGAATCTATACCAGGATAGTTTTCTTTGTATATTCGCAATTCTAGTTTATACTTATTTTGTCGACACTAAATCTAATACAATCCCCCATTAAATTGGAGATGAACTTGTTTGAAAGCAAGTTTAAAAAATACTTGAAAAGTAATGTCTCATTACTTGATAGGATTATGTATTACATTATTAAAAGAAAAGGCAAACAGATGCGTCCAATGTTTGTATTACTCTCTGCAAAACTTTTTGGCCAAATTGATGAAAAAACCTATAGAGCAGCATCAATGATTGAGCTTTTACATACTGCCACCCTAGTTCATGACGATGTTATTGACGAATCTAATTTTAGAAGGGGCTTCTTTTCAATCAATGCACTTTGGAAAAATAAAATTGCTGTGCTAGTAGGAGATTTTCTTTTAAGCAAAGGATTACTGCTAGCAGTAAAAAACGAAGAGTTTGATTTATTAAAAATTATGAGTGAAGCTGTTCAAGAAATGAGTGAGGGGGAACTTTTACAAATCGAAAAAGCAAGAAAGCTCGATATTAATGAGACAGTATATTTTAATATTATCCGACAAAAAACTGCTGCCCTAATTGCCGCATGCTGTGCTAGTGGGTGTATTTCTGTAACACAAAACAAAGCAATTGTCAAAAAAATGCACCTATTTGGAGAAAAAGCAGGTATGGCTTTCCAAATTAAAGATGATTTATTTGATTACACAAAAAGCACATTAATTGGTAAGCCAACAGCTATTGATATTAGGGAGCAGAAAATGACCCTGCCACTGATTTACACTATTAATACCGTTGACAAAAAATTAAAAAACCACATCATAAATATTATAAAAAACCACAATAAGAATGATAAAGAAGTTGCCAAAATAGTTAAGATAGTACAAGAAAATGGAGGAATAAAATATGCAAAAGAAAAAATGGAGCTATATCACAAAGAGGCCCTGGAAATTTTAAATGAGTTTGAAGATAATAAAGCAAATCAATCATTACGTTTATTATTAGATTATGTAGTTAATAGAAAGAAATGATTACACAAGAAACCATAGATAAAATTTTTGAAACAGTACGTATTGAAGAAATCGTAAGAGACTTTATTGATCTTAAAAAAGCAGGCGTAAATTACAAAGGGCGATGTCCTTTTCATGATGAAAAAACCCCTTCCTTTGTTGTTTCTCCTACAAAAGGGATATATAAATGTTTTGGGTGTGGAAAAGGAGGAAATAGCATAACTTTTATTCAGGATATCCAAGGGGCCAATTACCCTGAAGCACTGAGATATATTGCTGAAAAATATAATATTGAAATTGTTGAAGAAAAACTAACTAAACAACAAGAAAATAAGCGTTCAGAAAAAGAAGGTCAATTTATTGCTACAAAATTTGCATGTGATTTTTTTCAAAACACTCTTTGGGAAACTGAAGAAGGAAAAACCATTGGATTGAGTTATTTCCAAGAAAGAGGCTTCTCAAAAGAAATTATTAAAAAATTTAACCTTGGCTATAGCCCCAAAAAACACAAGTCATTTGAAAAAACTGCTATTAAAGCAGGCTATGATAAAAAAATTTTAATTGATTCTGGACTTATTGGCTCAAACCATGATAACAAAACTTATGATAAATTTAGAGAACGAATTATATTTCCAATACATACATACTCAGGCAAAGTAATAGGTTTTGGCGGAAGAGCGCTTAATATAGATAATCAAGCAAAATATATTAACTCAAATGAAACATTAATATATGACAAATCAAAAGTCTTATATGGACTATACATTGCAAAACAAGCTATAAGTAGAGAAAACAAATGTTATATTGTAGAAGGGTATACTGATGTTATTTCAATGCACCAAAATGGAGTTGAAAATGTGGTTTCTGCTTCTGGGACGGCATTAGGTTCTTACCAAATTAATCTAATTAAGCGCTCAACAAAAAATATTATTTTACTTTTTGACGGAGATAAAGCAGGAGAAAAAGCAGCTATTCGCTCAATTAATCTTTGCTTAAAAGCAGAAATGAATGTAAAAATAACCTCTTTTCCGGAAGGAGAGGATCCAGATTCTTATTCTAAGAAACTGACTACTGAACAATTCCAAGAATACTTAACAAAAAACTCTATAAATTTTGTGGATTATCTTATTAAAACATATAATTTAAATGAAGAAAATGATCCTGGAAAAATTATTGAAATTAAAAAACAAATTATCAGAAGTATTTCTGAAATACCTGATTTATTTAGCCGAGAAGAATATTGTAAAATATACCATGAAAAACTAGGCACATCTGAGCAAAGTCTTTTGAAGGAGGTAAATAAGGCAAGAGGAATGATTAAAAACTTTGATTCAGAAAAAAGCATAAAGAAACCTGCTAAAAAAATTAAGGACGGTGAAAAAAAATCTAAAAATGATCAAAAACTAATGAAACAAGAGGAAGAGGTTTTAAGACTTTTAATTAACTACGGAAATGAAAATTTTATGCTTAAAGGAGAAGAAATTAGTGTTGCTGAAATGATAATTACCGAGTTGAAAGAAGACAAAATTACATTCTCTAATTCTGATCATCAAACATTATATACTTCAATTATTAATAACATTAAAGAGGATGGAAAAGTTAAACTTAAACGACTAATTAATAGTAATATTGATGAAATCAGTAAGAAAACAATTGATTTAATTTCAGAAGCACATAATATTAGTGAAAATTGGAAAAAAATACACAATATAATGACTGGAAGAGAAAATGAAAAGCTGCACAAAACAACTGAAAAAGCTATTTTAGCTTTAAAAAAAGGAATCGTAGATAATCAAATATCAAGTCTTCAAAAAAAACTATTGACCTCTGAAATTAACGAAACTGAATTAAAAAGATTAAGAGAGTTAACTAAATTAAAAACAGAAATTGCAAAAATTCTAGGTAGAAATGTTGGCTAAAAATTATATGAAACTACTAATTGATATCAGCTATCATCAATTGTAAACTTTTCCTGCCATTCCATTCGTTTTCCTTAATAGAATAACATAAATCAAACGGTTGAGAATCAGTTATTTTTTGAAAAAATCTACCCATACCAAAGGCAATTCCTGAAATTAACCCTTTAGATGTTTTTAAGCTGACTTTTAAGTGTGATTTATCTTTTCCAATTTGCCTCCCATATCCATTGTCAATAACACCTTTAGTAATAAAAACTGGAGACATATTGAGTGGGCCGAAAGGAGCAAATTGTTTTATTATTCGAAATAATTTTTCATCAATATCATTTATATTAATCTCCATGTCTACTTTAATTCTTGGTGTGAGTTGCTCTTTTTTTATTGCGTTTTTAACTTCGGTTTCAAAAGCAACAATAAATTTATTAATATTCTCTTTTTTAATACTTAACCCGGCAGCATACTTATGACCACCAAATTTTTCACACAAATGCGAGCATTTTGATATTGCCTCATATAAGTCAAAGTCATGAACCGATCGTGCAGATCCAGTAAGCAAACCATCACTTTCTGCTAGTACTATTGTAGGTTTATAAGAAAATTCTATTAATCGAGAAGCAACAATACCAACAACACCTTTATGCCAGTTTTTACTATAAACTACTGTTGACTTTTTATTCTCATCAATCATTGTTAGCGCCTGCTTAGTTATTCTTTTGTCTAAATCCTTTCTTGAATTATTATTTAATTCTATTTCAGCGGCAAACAATTTTGCATTAGTATATTCTTCCTCAATTAGAATTTCTACGGCTTTTTTAGCATGTGCTATTCTTCCAGCTGCATTTATTCGGGGTGCAATTTTAAAAACTAAGTCTGACATTGTATATACATCAGATTTTTGAAATTCGTTAATTAAAGCCTTTAAACCAGTGCATGGATTTGAATTTATTTTTTTTAAGCCATAATACGCCATAACTCTATTTTCTCCAGTAACTGGAACAATATCTGCAGCAATACTTACTGCAACAAGATCAAGGTATTTCATTATATGATTAATTGAAATATTATTTTTTATACAGTATGCATGTATTAACTTAAACCCTACTCCGCAACCTGAAAGGTCTTTGTAAGGATAATGACAATCAATTTGTTTTGGGTTTAAGATAGCTATAGCATTTGGAGTAATCTTTGATGGGTTGTGGTGATCGCATATAATAACATCTATTGATTTTCTATTTGCATAATTAATCTGTTCAACAGCCGTAATTCCGCAGTCTAAAGCTATAATTAGCGAAAAATTATTGGTATATGCATAATCAATACCCTCTATTGATATTCCATACCCTTCATTATACCTACATGGAATATAGTATTCTATATTTTGATTATATCTCTTTAAAAAAGAATAAACCATAGCAACAGATGTTGTGCCGTCAACATCATAATCTCCATAAATCAAAATTTTTTGATTTTTTTTAATTGCGTTATCAATTCTATTAACAGCTTTTTGCATGTTTTTCATTAAAAATGGATCGTGTAAGTGTGAGATATCAGGCCTAAAAAAAAGTTTAGCCTCATTAAATGTTTTTATACCTCTTAAAACTAGCAAGTTAGCTATAATTTTACTTACCTTTAAATCTTTCGCTAAAGATTCAACTAATTTTAAATTAGTTTTTCTGATGTCCCAAGTTTTAGTCATTATCTCATAATTTTTGTTTGAGTCAGAATAGAGTATTTGTGTATTAACTCATAAATCTCTGCAATCATTTGTGTGTCCAGACCTAATTTTCTAGCAGTTTTTTTTCTGGTTTTTAAAATCTCAAACCACCTTTCAATCTGAAAGATAGTCAGTTGGTTTTTATTTTTGAAATTAGCAATTGTCTCAACAATTTTTTTTCTATCATTTAAAAGTTCTATAATCTTTAAATCCAATAAATCTATATTATTTCTAAACTCTAACAACTGATTTTTAAAAGCCTCATCTCTTAACTTAGAATCTCTTAAAATTAAATTATTTAAAATTTTTTTTAACTCTACAGGATTAATTTGTTGATTAGCATCACTTAAAGCATTTATCGGGTTATTATGTGTTTCAATCATCAAGCCGTCTAGATTGATATCCATTGCAATTTGTGAGACATCCTCAATTAAAGATGCTTTTCCAGCTATATGAGAGGGGTCACAAATAATGGGTAAGTCTTTCACTTCTTTTCTTAATTTTATTGGCATTTCCCACTTGGGATCATTTCTAAATGCAGATTTCTTATAATTATAAAAGCCTCTGTGAATTGCTACAAGCTTATTTATTCCAGCCTTTTGTAATCTCTCAAAAGCCCCTAACCACAAGCCAATTTCTGGATGAATTGGGTTCTTAACAAAGACAGGAATATTAACTCCTTCGAGAGCTTCAGATATTTCCTGTACGTAAAATGGGTTTACAGTTGTCCTGGCTCCTATCCATAACATATCAACACCTGCCTTTAAACATAAGTCTACATGTTTTGAGTTTGCAACTTCAGTTATAACCCTTAATCCTGTTAGTGTTTTAACTTTTTGAAGCCATTTAAGTGCTTTCTCTCCTGCTCCTTCAAATGAATCTGGACTTGTTCTTGGTTTCCAAACACCAGCTCTAAAAACATCTGCAACATCTTTAATTTCATTAGCAATCTTTAAAATCTGAGTTTCAGATTCTGCACTACATGGACCTGCTATTAAAAATGGTTTTGTATGTATAAAGTTTTCTATTTTCATTTCTTCCCATCTAAAACAATTACAAACTCTCCTTTCGGTTTTTTATCTTCAAAATATGATAGTATCTCTGAAGTAGTACCTCGAATTGTCTGCTCAAACATCTTGCTAATTTCCCTTGAAACAGAAAGGTTTCTATCAGGACCAAAAAACTCAATAAAATTTACTAATGTTTTTAAAATTCTATGTGGGGATTCATAAAATACCATTGTGCGACTTTCTTCTTTTAAAATTTTCAACCTTGCATTTCTGCCCTTTTTTGTAGGCAAAAAGCCCTCAAAAACAAACTTTTCATTTGGTAGTCCGGAATTTACTAATGCTGGAATTAGAGCAGTTGCTCCAGGCAAACAAGCTAATTCAATTCCTTCTTTAACACATTCACGAACAAGTAAAAAGCCTGGGTCTGAAATAGCCGGAGTACCCGCATCAGAAATTAATGCAATTTTTTTTCCTTGATTTAACATCCTAATATAACTAGGTAAAACTTTGTGTTCATTGTACGCATGAAACGCCTTTAATTTTGTAAATATATTATAATGAGTAAACAGCTTTTTTGAAACCCTTGTGTCCTCTGCTAATACTAAATCAACCTCTTTTAAAAGCCGAATTGCTCTTAAAGTTATATCTTCTAAATTACCAATGGGTGTTGGTATAATGTATAATATAGACATAATACAAAATTAGATAAATAGTGGGTAAAATTCTAATTTTGGTGAGATCCTTATTGTTGGAGCAGGAAAATGGATATAATTCAGCCAATATTTAACTTTTTTACCTGTCTTAGTATTCCAATTTTTCAACATCTTAGGTATATCATAATCTAGAGCTACATACCATTCATTCTTTCCACCAATTTTAGTGTTATTATATAAGTACTGGCTATCATCTAGTCCAAAACCTATAGCTAAATTTAACCATTCTGGCCAACAACAATTTTTTATAAAATAATTTACATCAAAAGCTGCCCAATAGGTTTGGTTTGGGTAGTCGTCTTGCCAAGCATATTGATTTACCTCCTTTCCTCTTTGCCTTTCTAAATTCCAATAAACATCTGAGTGTTTATAATATGAAAACTTAAAGTCTATTGCCTTAAAGGCATCATTGTAATACTGTGCTATTGGCCATAATGCTCCTGCAGATCCAAAAGCTAAATCTAATTTACTAAACCCCCAAAAAGGAGCATAAGCATCCTTCATTTCAATAGCCAGCTGTAATCCTGCTCCAAATACTGCTCCATAAAAAAGAGACTCTTTATAATTTATTCCTGCCCATCTCATAGAAGATGAAAAAAGATCAGCAGATTGTAGCCCCCCAATAAAATGTCCTAATTTATCCACATTTAAAGCATAAGTTAAATCAGCTCCATTATCAAAATGAAATGCAATTTGTTGCTCTGCCCACCAAGAATCTTGTATATATAAATAAGAAGCTCCTAATGCAACTGCAAAACTACTGCCAGCAATAAAAACACGTTTTTTATTAACCTTTGAGCTATAATCCTGACCAAAAATATTCTGACAAAATAAAATTAAAATTCCGATTAAAAACAAACTTTTAAATTTCATAAATATTGAAATTGCTTTTTATATTTTTGTTAGCAAACTTAACAAAAGAAATTGTTACAAATGGTTTTAGATCCTCATATAAACACCTCATTAGTAAAAGGGCGAATCGAAGTTATTTGCGGATCTATGTTCTCTGGAAAAACTGAGGAACTGCTTCGAAGATTAAAAAGAGCAAAATTTGCTAAATTAAAAACAGCTGTTTTTAAGCCAGTAGTAGATGTTAGGTACGACACTCAACAAGTTGTATCTCATGATTTAAATACAGCTAATTCAACACCTGTTAAATCTCCATCTGAAATCTTAAAACTAGTTAAAGACTGTGAAGTTATAGCAATTGATGAAGCTCAGTTTTTTAGTGACGATCTAATAGATGTTTGTAATAAGCTTGCAAACCAAGGAAAAAGAGTCATTATTTCTGGGCTTGATATGGATTTTTTAGGTAAGCCTTTTGGAGTAATACCAAAAATTTTAGCAATAGCAGAACATGTTACTAAACTTCATGCTATATGTGCTAATTGTTGTGAAATTGCAAACTATTCTTTTAGACTTAGTAAAAATAAAGAACTAGTTAAATTAGGTCAAAAGGATAAATATAAGCCGTTATGTAGACAATGCTTCGTTAAAAATATTTAATGACCATTATAAATGAAACCATA
>MDSV01059035.1_pt1 | contig 15120 bp, 12 predicted proteins | sample 810851 | NCBI WGS metagenome assembly MDSV01 (sample SAMN05326640, study PRJNA326480) | marine metagenome | isolation source: seawater | place: Atlantic Ocean: North East | collected 2012
ACGCAACTTCTTCTTGCGCCACTTCCAACGTTGGTTGCCAGTCTTTTTCCAAGCACGTGAGCCTCGCTTCATGGTGAACGTGTCTCCGACTTACAGCCGATATATGAGTGCATCGGGTAGGCTCGTTACTTTATCGAACCCAGCTAAAGAAAAAAATCAATACAAAAATATCGATCATATCAGAAGAACTGATAACACCTCAATAGAATCATTTCGGATGAAAGGCAGTAAAATCGGGCCAATTTATGAGTTTAAACTCATTCGTTTTTGTCAGATTCAAGGCCCGTTTGGTCTTCAACAGTATAGGTATCATTCGTGTTGATGTTGGAACCTTTTGATGCATTGAGGACATTACTGAAACTCTTCTTGTTCGTAACCGATTGCTGGTTAAGGATAGACAACGTCTCTTTCTTCGAGTTGTCGATATTGGAGATTGTCGTTGTCTGATTCACTCCCAACTTTGCCAATTCAGTGCTTGTATCCTTTCCAATTTGAAGCGCTTTGGTCCATGAATCACGCTTGACGATTAGAACCCCTAGCGCAATCAAACCAAGCAAACCACCAATAGCAAGAACCGGGACGAGGTTTTCAGCCCAAAATCCTTTCTCACCTACTGGGCAACCATCGTTGGTGTCTGAAATCGTATTCGAGCATTCATCTTCAAAATTCATGAACCCGTCCCCATCAGAATCAAGGCAACCTTTTGAGTCCACTGCACTCTTTTCTTGAACACTTTTCGGCACATTTTCGCAATCATCATTGTCGTTGTTCACACCGTCTCCATCTATGTCAGGATCTTCATTGTCGCACAACGAATCGTCATCCATATCGAATTTAAGATGAGTTTCAAAATTAGCGAGAGGATCAGATCCACACATAATTTCCAGAGCATCCGGGGAACCATCTCCGTCATCATCATCGTCAACGACGTTGCATTCATCATCATTATCGGTATCGACAGGGATACTAAGCCGGTCGAGAGGATCTTTTTGACACTCAGTTTCCATTATGTCGAGCCAACCATCATTATCGTCATCGGTATCTTCGTTGTTACCAATACCATCGCTATCAGTATCTTTACTCTCATCCTTGTTTAGCGGGAAGTCATCAACATCATCGAGAACGCCATCGTTATCATCATCAAGATCAAAGTTGTCACCATCTCCATCTCCATCAGAATCTCTAAACTCATTCGCATCCCTTGGGAATGCATCTAAGCCATCAACATAGCCGTCACCATCATCATCCTCATCGACTTCATCGCAGATAAGGTCTCCATCGAGATCGTATGATGGTCCAAATGGAAATTCATTTTCATCTGAAGCAGAAGTTTTGCAATCAATTTCATAGGCGTTGGAGTAGCCGTCACCATCAATATCGATGTCTTCTTCATCCTTACAACCATCTCCATCCATGTCGCCCCCAATAGCAAGGCCTCTTGGACATGAATCGACATTATCTAAAATTTGATCATTATCATCATCATCATCTTCACTATTGAAGCAACCATCGCCGTCCGTGTCAGCATCCAATATATTCAATGCATTGTTTTGGGCATCGTATTGGTACCAATTACTTCTCGGACAAGCGTCCAATACATCATTAATGCCATCTGAATCGTCGTCAACATCTTGTGTATCACATTCCCGGATATCTTCTCCGTTTGTCAAGTACCAATAGGTTTCATAATCATGGTCAAAGTTCAGTGGAATGTCATTGGCATCTCTTGGATTGGTATTACATGCATCTTCTTTTGTATCAGGCCAAGTATCATTATCATCATCTAAATCTTCTGAATCATGACAACCATCCGAGTCAAAATCAGCCCCAAGTGGCAATGTGCTCTGCGGACAATCATCGTTGACATCTTCTTTGCCATCGCCATCATCATCAAGATCGTTGTTATCATCACACCCATCTCCATCATAGTCGATAGTTGAGGGTGATTTTGGACATGGATCAGCAGTATCGAGGACGCCATCGTTATCGTCATCTAAATCAAATTCATCGCATTCCAAATCCCCATCGAAGTTGTCGGCAGTACTCGTAGGATCTCTAAAATCAGAGCCACAATCCATTTCTTCTAAGTCAGGCAATCCATCCATGTCTCGATCTGCATTAATATTTCGACCTGATATGTCTAAATCTGTCACTTCTATGGTAAAACTTTCAGCATCTTCATTGGAAGCGGTGTCATCTCCCTTTTCAGCTTCAAACCAAATATAGAGCGTTCCCGAGGTATGGAATGTATAATCGAACTCTGAAATCCCTGCATCAGAGTCAGAAGGAGACCCAGGCCTATCTTCATAATGGAAACAATCACTTAACCACCAGTATTTGTTTGAAATTGAGGTATCGAAAAAGTCCGTTTCAAAATTGACCTCCACCAACAAATCCCAATCACAATAACCATCCCATTCTCGTGAACCAAATTCAAATTCAATCTTATCGCCTTCGATGCCTTCGTATGCGAACACATCTATTGGATCTTCACTATGTGAATCACATCCTTCGGCACAAACACGTCGCTCAAATGTATCTTCTTGAGTAAGTAGAGTTGGCTCAATGCCATCATCATTTGAAAGAATTTGGTCATAAACATGGACTCTGACTTTTGTCGCATCCCCACCTGCATTACGGTCTTTCAATTCTTCGTCATATGCTTCCACTAAAATCCAAACAACTTCAGTCACAATAGGGAAGAACTCAAAATCTTCAACCGTGTTAGAATACATGTGCGTTGATTCTTTGTCGCAGAGCATTTCAGTTGGTTTAAATGGATTTGTTTCACAAAAGGTCACTTCAAGATCAACATAGTGAGGATCATCAAGGTTTCTGACCTCAATCTCAAATTTATCACCCATGGATGTCGCTGGAAGCACATATCTAAACCAACGTTCTTTTGGAGCCTCTGAATCTGTTTTACCATCACAATCATCGCCTCGAGTGAGACGATCTACGGACCATCCACAGACCCATTGTTCATTTGTATCTCCCGTTTCAAGCATATCGATAAAGCCAGAAGTTGGTGTTTGCATTACAATACGTTCATCTGTTCCATTTTGGCGTTCAGAATTCCCATCATTAGCACTGTCAGCAGAAACATTTGGAATATAAGATACAGCCATCATCAAACAAATCAAAAATGCAGTTAATCGCATGCTTTGGCTAATCTGAATGCATATTTATACCTTCATGAGCAGTATTATGCCCAATTTTGATGTAAGGAGTGCGGTATCCTTCTCTCTCCTTTGGAATTGCAGTAAAGGCAACCGACCTTGACTGCAAAATGCTTGTGGTGACCATCTGGTAAATCAATTTCTTCAGAGGAAATAGGGACTAAACCGCGTCTACCGCAGCCGCCACAAAATCGCAACGATTGCAGAAATTGTCTATTTGTAATTCGAGCATGTTTCCAATTCTCCATTTCGACCTCATCGAAGACCAACTTTCCTTTCTTGTCAAAGGTTCGATGCTTTATACAACTCATTCGAATTCGCATTGTTCCGTCTGGCCTAAGGAAGATCCTGTGCACAACACGAGGTTCGTTACATTTCTCGCACTTCACCACCTTCTCATTGTAAAAGTTCGGTTTCGTATATTTCGATTTCCGGCCTCTCAGACTGGTCATGCCTTGTTCATCAGAAAGATACGATTCTACACTTTCGAGGGTCACGAAACCATGACCCACTTCGTGGACAGTTTGGCCAAGCATTTGGCCAGATTCCCGTATAAGGGCTTCAACATAGGCTTTAGCATCAGGATTTTCGGATTCATATTCGAGTAAACACGCAATGATGCCTGCAAGGCTTGGAGTCGCCATCGATGTACCACTCATTACACGTGTGCCTCCATAATTGGATGCAGAAAGAACGTTTGAACCAAAAGCAGCAACATCAGGCTTTTGCCAGCTATACCATGGATTAGGACCCCTTGAAGAAAATGACGTCACACTCCCATTACCGTGGGTCGCAGCAACAGAAATTGCCAGTTTTGCCGAAGATGGCGACTCGATTGAACCGGACCTTGGGCCAGAATTACCAGCTGCAACACAGGCAATCATTCCAGATTGGACTGCGGTATCAACAGCAGTATCCAATACTCGATGCCTTCCTCCACCAAGGCTCATATTGACGATGTCCACCTCTTTTTGAATGCACAAATCAAGGGCCGCAAGAAGTGTTGCAGTACTTGCCCCTGTTGTCCTTCCAAAATTGTAACCAAAGACCCGGAGATCGAGGATAGATGCTTCCGTTGCTGAGCCATATCCTTCTCCGCCAATCGAACCAGCAACATGGGTCCCATGACCGTCTTTGTCTCCATCGTATGTACTACCGCTAACGCAACTAATTTGTTCAGATACGCGGCCGCCAAAACATTCGTGTTCTCGACGTATTCCTGAATCGAGAACGGCGACTGTGATCCCTTTTCCCTCATACCCTTCAAACATCTCACTATCGCCACGCATGACGTTTCGACTGGTTCTATTGATTTTCTTTTCAACATCAAGAGGCTCGGGTATTTCGTGTAGATGCTCGGCATCCGAAATAGCGTGAACGTCTGGGGTATCAACAAGATATTCGAATCCATCCTTTTCCACATCGGCTACAATCACCTCTAGGCTTGAGAGATATGTTACAGGGCCGACTGCAGGCAACTCTTTGAGAATCTCCCGAGCACTACCATCGCTAAGGGAGGCTGCAACCCCATGAGAGGATTGAACACTTGAAGGTCCTATTTTGGTGAAAATATCACTTAAATGTGAATCAACGCGACCATGATTCATTCGTTCACCTCTGAAGGGTGAAGGTCCTCTTTGTCAAGTTCCCACATTATGATATTTGGATGAAGCAAAGAAAAACATCCGTGAGGTGGAAGTTGTACAGTCATCATGCAGAGAGACTCATGATGGGCTAGAATCCAAGATGAATCAAAGGCAGTAGAGATGTCATTGAATTCACCCGAAAATTGGAGATTTACTACTCCCCCTCCATCTTCAAAAAGTGAAAGGCATGATTGGAATTTCGTCTCAAGTGAATCAGAGTCCATCAAGTCTCTAACATTGCTACTAGTTAATGAATATAGAGGCAAACGATTCTAGGGCAAGAAATAGTCGAAACTTCAAATTCTTCAATCAGCATTATGTATTCTTTTCCTGTCCGCTATCCATGAATCCTTATCAAAACGCTCCGATTCCAAAAATTGGAATCCCTGTCAACATAGGGATTTCGGCGGTTATTGGAGCACTTGTAGGAATGGTTGGCGAAGATATCGAGTTAGGAATCTCAACAGGAGTTCTTATCGGAATGACACTCGGATTCTTTTTCCAAGAGGCTTTATTGGTTCAAATTCTATCAAGAGAAGCAAATATTCAATTCCAGTCACGAATCCTCCAGGGAGAGGTAAACCTTCGAAATAGAATCACAATGCTTCTCGGTCCTTTGCTTCTGATCATTGCAATTGGATTTGGTTTAGCACTCTGGAACGGGTTAGCATCCGACTCGACAACCATCGTCCGAATCATTTGTGTTTCGTTCATCATCATGTTTGGTATCGATCCATTATTCGGGCTCTACGACAAGGGTGTATTGGCAATTTTTGGAGCATCTGTGGTTTACATCATCATCCTACAAGCTGGATTTGATGGGTACGATGAATTAGCAAATTCAATCTCCCCATACATTGGAGAAGGTGTTGCCTTTTCAGTTGCTTCAAGCGTAGTTATGTATCTTCTTCTCAGCGCCCGATGGACCTATTACAGACTGTTTTGTTTTAATCAAGTTGAAGATCTCGGAAAGGCATTCATCGATACCGGTCTTCCTTTAGTATTGGTGATTATCCCTTACTTCCCGAAGTTCCTTGAGATGCTCGAAACTATGTTCCTCGGACTTTGAAGTGATTTTGCTCAGAACTCATCTTCTGCGCAGTCGGGAACGCCGTCTCCATCGGAATCTAAGCGATCATCAAATCCAATGCAATTTGGATCCTCTTCCTCATCAAACACACCGTCACGGTCGGAGTCTCCGGATTTTTGCCGCTCATCCTCATCCGGATTTGAATCATCCTCGTCTGAAATACAATCTCCATCTGAATCGTTGCATTCAACGACAACTGTATCGTCAGCACAATCAAAACTTTCCATGAAGATTTCGTCTTGAGTCATGGTGTTATCGCCATTCTCGTCCAACCAAATGTATGAATGTACACCTCCATTCAAGCAATCGCTGTTTGGATTAATTACTTCTTTAACGAAGGTGGAATTTGTGTTTGTTTGTTGGCTTGGCAAACAAACATAGCGTGCACCATTTGTTTCATCAATCGAAAGTGAAGTGTCATTATCAACATCTAAACCACTCGAAATTCGAACATAGACGCCATTGCAGTCTGGATTTGTGTAGTCGTTTACTTCAATCAGGGAACTGTAACCATCGGATCCTGATTGGCCATTGCAAGCCGCATAAGAATGTTCAACTTCATTATCGTCCAACACGCCATTGCGGTTGATGTCTCTTCCAAGATAGACTTCAGTCCCTCCTGCAAGGGTAGGACAAGTTTCTGAGCCAGCATCAAGTTGGTATGTCAAAAGAGGCAATCCATCCAAACCGTCTTGGCCGTCTTGGCCATCAACTCCTGATGAACCGTCAGCCCCGTCAACACCATTGCATATTTTTTCAACCGATTGTGTTTCAGAAGAATCCCATTGATTATTTCCATCCCCATCAGCCCAAATAATGACCCTCAACCCACCGTTTGAACACGTAGGCATCTGTTCTGACGTTAGAGAATCAATCTTAAGTTGAGGAGTCACTCGTTGGAGTTCTGATTCGATTTGGCTTCCAATACAGTCGATGAGGGAGAACCCTTCTGCTGTCAAGTAATTTGAATCAAACCCACCACACAAAACTTGGTACAGCCTTGAGTCAGCATCTTCAACCGTAGCACCTGTACATTCTGTGAGAGGCCCTGTAATCGTTTCAGTTGTCCCATTTGAGTATGAAATAATCGTATCTTCCCGATACCTCTTCCCTGATAGACAGTCCGAGTCAGAAACTGTGTTGTAGACCACACTTTCTTGCGTTTTTCCATCCGTTAATGGATTGCTTTCATAGCATTCGAAATAGGCTGTTTGCTCATCGGTTGAATATTGACCATCGAAATTACGATCAACATGCTGAATCGTTTGAAGAGCCCCTCCAGCGCAGGAATCATATTCAGGTAACCATTCTCTGGTAAGTTTTGTTGGTAGCGTTTGACTGATTCCGATTGATTCAAATCCATCTGGCCCAATCTCAATCATCGGCGAATCAAGTTTAATCAAAGCGCGCATATCGTCTCCAGAAATCCGAATAGTTGGAATCGTTAACGAATCGCTTGAGGTTTGTTGCTGTTCACTCTGGGTTCGTGTGATTTTTTTTATTTCGCCATAATCTGAACAGGAATTAAACTCATCACCCCCTGGAGTGGAAGTATAGGCCCATATGACCCCTGCTGCACCTTTACTTTGGAAAAACAAAGGCCACTTAGTCAAAGAGAAAGTTTCTGCTAAATCATCAACTATTTCTTCCCAATCAAGGTACACAATGACAAGTTTCCCCGAAATATCGGATGGTTCATAGATTTCATATTCTAAATTCTCATTTAATCCGTTGTAGGGACGGATGTGTGTCGCCTGAAAGACGGTTCTCTCTACCACAGTTGGTGTATTTCCTATGTAAGGGCAAGAATCGATTTGGAGTACCTTCTCACCATCTGAGTAGAAGTGTAAATCTGTTTGAGGCTGTGTGTATTCATCTTCACTCCAATATTCCGTTTGGCTTTCTGATTCCTTCTCAGATTCGTCTTCCTCTCCGAGGCATCCTGAAAGAGTACTTGAAAACAAAATCATTGCTAAGAACAAACTTTTCCTCATACTTTTTGTCGGTTGACAAGGGTTCTTTAACCTAATCGATATTTCTTCAATCTAAAAAGAAGGTCTTAAATTCGCAAACGTTTTGAGCGCTCCATGAAGAATGGGGCATGTCTTTTTATCACGGCGTGTTTCCTTCTAAGTTTCATCTCAACACCCGTTTTCCAAGAACTCGGCATGGAGAATGAGATTCAATCGAATCCTTCGCAAGGCTATGCTCCTTATTCAGTCGACGAATTCGAATCGATTAATGCCACAGATCAGTCATACGTCACATCTATGGACACGCTCTCAGGACAGATGGCTGGATGTGCGGTATTTTCAGGGACATTCTCTAACTCAAAACTTGGAGCGACATCCGTCCAATCAAGCGGATCAATGGACATACTCCTCTTTGGCTGGTCTTCTACATCGGGATACTGGCAAACAACAGTTGGAGGACAATCAAATGACTTCTGTTGGAAGGTAAAATGGATCGATGAGCATGTAGTTGGTGTATCAGGATACTTTGAGAGCTCAATCTCTTTCGGAACAGAACAACATGTTTCAGAAGGATCAAAAGACGGCTTCTTTGCAATCTTTAACATAACTTCATCGCAATGGCAGAGTTCAATATCACTTGGCACATCCGGAATTGAAGAATTTCGAAGTTTCGTACCACTTTCAAACGGAACCTTTGCCCTGGTCGCATCATCGAGTGGAAACGTGACAGGAACTGGAATCACAGGCGCACCTACATGCGACGAACACGCACCGATTGTCACGATTTGTTCTCTTTTGATGTATGTCGATAGTGATCTTAACCCATTATCAATTTCAACCCTCCATTCCACGGGTAGCGTGGTTGGATATGATGCAATTGAGGTCGGAACAACCGGCAAAATTCTCTTAGTAGGTCAATTCACCAAAACATTGCATTATGATGGCGGAGATATCGGTGTTCAAGGAACGTCATACACGGACATCTTTATCGCTCGATTTTCACAACAGGGAACGAACGATTTGATGTCAGCATTTGGTGGAGAAGGCGTGGATGAAGCCAGATCTATCATCAATACTGCAACAGGGTTTGTTGTTGCTGGAGCAACTGAATCAAGCCAATCCTCGCAATCTCGAGTCTACAAACCAACACTCGGTTGGCAAGCTCCATTGGGTCATGGAGGAAAAGACATATTGATGCTTCAGGTTTCATCCAGTGGCCTAATTACCGATGGATTTACTTTTGGTACAAATCAATCGGACTCAGTAGGAGAACACTCAGTCGATGAAAATGGACACATCTACATGTCAGGTTACATCGGTGGGACAATACAACATCCGATTACAAACGCCACTCTCGGCATAGAAAATGAGCGCTCTGCCTATGTTGCAATCGTCAACATGAGCGGCGGCATAGCGTCACATCTCGTCGATTTGTATGCGTCCTCTGGTTCAGTAAACAGTGATGCAAGAGCAAATACTGTATCTCTGTCGACAAGTGATGAAATTTGGATTGGAGGACGGCTCTCACCGGGAGCTCAAGCCAACACCTTCTTCGGACAAGAGGCAAAAGGGTTCGATAAAGGAGGTTACATACTCAGAATCGGCAGTGATCTTGATGTTGATGATCGACCATTGAGAACAGATAATTGCCCTGAAACATACAACCCTCTGCAACTCGACTATGATCAGGACTCTCAAGGAGACGTGTGTGATTCGGATGATGATAATGATGGAATCTCAGATTTAGTGGATATGACATGTCCACTCTCTTATCCGTTTGGATTTGTCTCAACCTCAGAAACAGACCATGACGGAGATGGATGTGCTGATGCAACTGAAGACGCTGATGATGACAATGATGGTTATTCAGATATAGATGAGGCAGACTCTGACTGCCCTGCAGGATACATCAACTGGGAAGCAGGAAACACAACTATCGATCGTGACCGCGATGGATGCCATGATATTGAAGAAGACTTAGACGATGATGGAGATGGCTTCATCGATGTTACAGAGGACAACTGTGCAAGTTCCACGAGTACTGTATTCAATTCCAGTACATGGGTAGATTTTGATTTAGACGGTTGCCATGATGATGAGGATCCTGATGTGGATAATGATGGAATCAACAATGAGATTGATTTGTGTGATGGAAGTTCCCTCGCATGGGTATCCTCTCTTACTAGCGATTATGATCAAGATGGTTGTGAAGACGCTGTTGAAGACAATGATGATGATAATGACGGGATTTTAGATGTCGTAGATGAATGCACACCACCTGAACAACAGAGCATCCTTGGAACCTCTCTTTTCCCAACCTGGAGTGACTATGATGGTGACGGATGCCATGATGAGGAAGATAACGATGATGATGACGATGGAGTTGATGACCTCCAAGACCGTTGTAATCAAGGAGAATTAGGATGGACTGCTACGATATTCGCAGATCGTGATGATGATGGATGTCGGGACATTTCTGAAGATATGGATGATGATGATGATGGATTGACGGATTTAGAAGATCAATGTGATCAAGATAGTGGATTACCTTCCTCGGACCTTAACTGGTCCTCCAATCAGGTGACTGATCACGATCAAGATGGATGCCAAGACAATGGACTAGCCAACAATGGGAATGGTGAAGACATCGACGATGATAATGATGGGAAAAATGATCAAATCGACGAATGCAGACTCTCGAATCTTCTTTTCTTAGATGATGACCTCGATGGAGATGGTTGCAAAGACCAAGAAGATCAAGACATTGATGGCGATGGTAAACTCAACAATCAAGATACATGTCCCACTGGAAAATCAGAACTTGAATTCGACGAGGACAACGATGGATGTGACCGAGACGAAGACATTGATGATGATAATGACGGATACATAGATGCTGATGATCACTGTGACCCAAACGACCCTGGAAAGCATCTGAACCAGTGGTCAGAATCACTCCTACGGACAAATCCTCTTACTCCAAACGAAGATTATGATGCTGATGGCTGTGCTGACGATTCCCCAGAAGACCAAGACGACGACAACGACGGTATCGTTGATGCAGAGGATGAATGTGGCCCAGTTGAATTATCCAAGAAAGACTGGACAAGTACCTTATCCAACGACTTCAACCAAAATGGTTGCAACGACAAAGAAGAAGATGACGATGATGATGATGATGGAATAAAGGATGTCAAAGATCAATGTGATCCGGATTCAATGGATTCGAACGAAGAGGGCTGGATTCCAAGCGCAGGGCAAGATGAAAATAAAGACGGTTGCCTCGATGCCTTAGGTCTTTCACAAGGAGATTTGAAAATGCTCGAAGATGAAGATGATAAAACTGTTCGGAATTACATTATTGGAGGAGCCTTATTTTCAATTCTACTCCTATTAATTGTCTACGGATTAAGGAGAAATGTGATTACAAATACCCAAACCATTCAAAATATTTCACCAGAGCAACGAATTGAACCAATTCCAGAGGAACCAGTGAATATTGATGATGATACGCCGCTGCCAGATGATTCAATTCAATTCATCTTACCAAGTTGTGGAGCTGGAGTTGCCGATGTAGAGATTGTTGAATGGTTTGTCGAGGTTGGAGATACAGTCAATCAAGGTGACAAAGTACTCAATGTTCTGACAGACAAAGGTACATTTGGTATCGAATCAGACGTAGCCGGATGCGTCACAGAGATAACAGGGGAAAGAGGCGACCTCCTCCGAGTTGGAGAAGTATGTATGAAACTAGAATCAAACAACTCGTGAATTAAAGAATTCAGTTGTTCTGCTTTCCTTTAGAAGTTTGAACATTTCCTTCATTGCCTTGGATTGCATTTCTGTTATCCGTATTAGTGGTATTGGTGATGTTATTGCCAGAGTTACCATCGTATGCGGTCATTCTTCCAAGAACAAAACCAAGAACAATTCCGCCAACACCTATTGCTATTTCCATCATTGCGATTTCTACCATGATGACACCTACATCGCATTTATTTAAAATAGGTTTTGGAAGAACAATCCTATAAGATGGATTTATACATCAGAGGCATCAGTAGTAACTGAAGAACCATGAGTAAAGAAGAGAGTTTTGAAGCAACCAACCCTAAATTCAAAAAGGCAAAGAAATGGTCATTGAAGAAATTAGAAAAGGCTCTTGACAAAGAGTCCGAAGGGGTTTCAATCACAAAATCAACGATACGTAAATTAGAATCTCAAATTGATGCCCTTATCCAAAAATGCAGCGATCTTGTCGGTGAACAAGTAACTTCAGAAACATTGGAAAAGCATGCACAACGGATTCAAGACAAAGTCGTCATCATAGAACTCAAAACAAATGAAGCCGAGATTCAACTCATTACTAACCAACTTATTCAAGCAAGGACAAGGTTACAAGATCATTCCTTAGCTAAGAACCACCTGCTTGATATTGTCAAAAGGAAAAACCAATAAACGTGAGCGTGTGTGTTAAGTCAGTGATACCATGGTATGGCCTTTCAAAAAAGTAAAACCGCGAATTAGAGACTCTTGGCTCGCACAAAACAGCATTTCGACACGATGGAGCGATGCTTTCAACAAATCAAAGCGAGAATTGACTGGAGACATTAAGCAGCAATCTGACATATTGCTTACTCATGAAGCCCGACTAAAAGAACTAGAGACTTCGAAGAATCAAATCGATATGGAAATGACAATGCTGAAAGAAGCGTCAAATGAAGATGGTATCTCAGAGCAACTCAAGAGAGACCACCTCGCTAAGTTGAAACTTCTTGAGGGAAAATTCACCCAGGATCTTGACAATTCGCTTTCGACAATGAAAAGTATACGAGAGGCTTCAAACACACGTTGGCTCCTTGAAAACATCAAGAACAAGCATTTCACAGACCCAGAACGTCTTTCTGACCCGCCTGTGTTTGAACCAAAATCATGGTCGCAAATTTTCGCCGAATTACCAGAAACGGATGACTTGGATGAAGATTATCTCCACGAAATGTATGATCACTTTGGCATTGCCTACACAAAGAAGGCAAACGAAGATGGTGAGCAGAAAACCAACGACATCGATGACCTAGTCTGAAGTGATACCATGGCTAAAGTACCAATTTACGAAAAACTAGGGAAGATGTCCCCTAAAAAACTGAGCGCAGAAGTTGGTAAACGTCAAATCAATCTCGAGCGATTTGAATTTGCAACCAGCGACACAATTCGCTCTCTTTCAAAACTTGAAAATGAGATCAAGAGAGTCGAAAAGAGAATTGTCAACTCTCTTGAAAAAGACAACACGGCAGAGGCTCTTTCTGATATCTTGCAGTTACGAGTTCTACGAGTTGAAGAAATGGTTGAACTCAGCGGACTCTCAATCTTGCGTGCAAACCGATTCTACAACAAGTTGCATCTTGATGTGGCAAAAGGCATCGAAGCAGGCGTCTTGTATGATGAAGAGAGCATCAAAGGGATGGTTCCTGATGATCTGAAGAACGTTGTTTCGACAGCTGTTGATGCAAGTAACTTCTACGATATCTTGAGGAAATACAAAAGCAAACTCAACCAATTTGCTCCCAAAGAAGAGGAGGACGAATCATGATTCCTTGGTTTTACTCCGTTGATGAATTTCAACAATTCAAAAATATGAAGCCAAAGAAGAGGCAGAAACTAATTGATGCGAAAGCAGAAGACGTCCTCAAGCAAAAGGCCTTGTTGGTTGAGAAAACAAAGGAATTGCGAACCAATGCATTGTCAGTTGCTCGAAGAGTTAAGCGAAATGACCAACATCGAGCAACCGAAGAAATGATGACTGTTGCATTCGATCTTAAGAATGCAGAACCATTGATCACCAACTATGTTAATGCGAAACTGCTTCTTCGAGTCTATCAAATCATGCACATTGAAGGATATGAAGACCCAAGTGCATTGCCAGAAGCTATGGCTGATATCGATTATGGACTCTATTCAATCTCAACAGAAGATGAATTGAGAATGATGCTCAAGAATGCAACTGATCCTCTTTCGATTATAGGCATTCAAATGGAAGATTGAAAACAACCATTGTTGCAACTTCTATCTCATAAAATGAGATACAAGAGACCGACTGTTGAAAGCGTAATGACCAACCCAATAGGTTTGAAGAGAAGAAACTTGATCAAATAAGATATCAATAGACCTGTGTAAAAAATGGTGTTCCCTAACCGGAGTTGCCACAGGTCTTGGTAAAGGAATACTGCCATATATTTGTCTTTATACTCGCTTGCCAGCATCATTTTGATAAGATCTTTCACTCTTTCTCGGTCCCATTCATGCAGATGGCCTGCCATATAAGAACGCACAAACGCTTCGCCCAACCTATAATCATCATAAGATCGGATACCTCTCCAATGAATGTTTGAACGACTGAAAGTATTTTGCATTAGGAGCTTCGAATCCTTACGTTCACGATGCCAAGTGAGAACAGCCTCAGCATCGAGAGATGGGGCAAATGAGCTGAAAGAGCGTTGCAGTACTTCAACTAAATTAAGCTCGACTTTTCGTTCAAGATGCTCTAATTCATTGAGGGCACAGATTTCAACTGCATCTTTTGCATACTTTTCTGCCTTTTTCATATTAATGAATCCCAAACGATTCGAATAGATTGACGATAACTTGAGATATCCATTGATTTTTGAATCCCAATCGTTCTGTTTAGCAAGTATTTCCCCGACCTCTATGTCTATTTTAGTTGCTTTTTTCCTGTACCCTGCTTTGTCTGCTGCACGGGAAATTCTATTCAGTGATGATATCTTCAACATATCATCATCCAATTGATCAACACCTTTCTTGGTTTCAATGAGTACCTCATCAAAGAGTTGCTCTCTCTTCTCATCCGTTGTTTCAGAACCGGATTGAGTAAACACTTTCTCGTCTAAAAGTGAACTGAATTTTTCAATGATTTCATCCACATCTATGTTGTTTTGGACAAGATCGCCCATGATGTTTGAATTCGTAAGTTCAATCGTGTTTCCTTGAGAATCTGATGAATCCGTTGCATCTGCAATGACGTCTCCGCTAATGGAACTATTTTTTACAATGATTGAGTTTGATTTCCTTTTCTTAAAGATTCGAGAAAGAAATGATTTTTTCACAATTTCTTGTCCACAATAACAAGTTCCATTCATATCCTTTACCAGGATTATGCCACAACTTGAACATCGTGCCATGGAACTACTACCAGTAGAGCGTATATTTCTCTATCGACA
>MDSV01121575.1_pt1 | contig 15119 bp, 13 predicted proteins | sample 810851 | NCBI WGS metagenome assembly MDSV01 (sample SAMN05326640, study PRJNA326480) | marine metagenome | isolation source: seawater | place: Atlantic Ocean: North East | collected 2012
TTTATCAATTAATTTTACTAAAAAACCTTTAGAACTAAATATTAAACCTAGTGGAAAACCAACATGCCCCGCCCCACCAATTACTGAAATTTTTCTTTTGTTTAACATAAAAATGATTAATATGATTTATTCTTAAATTTATTTATATGATTAAAAGATCAAAAACAATTGATAGATGCCAAATTTCAAAAAAGAGAGATTTGATAAAGATCTTGTCTCTAGGTTATCTGCCACCAGTTAATAGTTATCGCCCAATAAATAGTGCAAAAAATGAGGAAATTTTCTTTCCTGCTGAGCTTATGTACTCAAAAAGTTCAAAATTAGTACAATTGGGAACTATTGTTAACAAAGAGATTATATTTCCCAAAGAATATCCTTACACAAGTAGCACTACCAGGATATTAAGAGAAAATTTTAAAGAACTTTATAAAGAATGTAAAAAGATACTTTATCTAGATAAAAAAGATTTAGTAATTGATATTGGATCGAATGATGGGAATTTGCTTGGTAATTTTAAAAAAAACCATCGAGTCTTAGGTGTTACTCCAGAACTTATTGGAAAAATTGCAATTAAAAATGGCATAAATACCTTAATTAGATATTTTGATAAATCAGCTACAAACTATATTTTAAAAAAATATGGAAAAGCTAAATTAATTACTGCTACAAACGTTTTTGCTCATATCGATAATATTGAAGCGTTAATGAAAAATATAATTAAAGTTTTAGACAAAGACGGTGTATTTATTTCCGAGTCACACTACTTAATTTCGCTTATGCAAACAGTTCAATATGACACAATCTACCATGAGCATATGAGATATTATTCTCTTACTAGTTTAAATTATCTATTTAAAAAATATAAGTTAAAGATATTTCATGCAAAAAAGATTCCTACTCATGGAGGTTCAATAAGGGTTTATGTGTCTAAAAATAAAAAATACAAAATAAATAAATCGGTTTCAAATATTTTGAAAATTGAAAAAAAGAAATTAAATAAAAAAACTTTTGTTGAATTTAAAAATAAAGTAATTTTATCTAAAATTAATCTATATTCATTGCTGAAAAAAATTAAATCTAAAAATAAAATTATATTTGGAGTTGGTTCTCCTTCAAGAGCGGCGACTTTAGTTAATTATGTTGGCTTAAACGAAGATATAATAAATTGCATCTTGGAAATTAAAGGATCATATAAAATAGGAAAATATATGCCCGGAACTAACATTCCAATACTAGATGAAAATTTTATACAAAAAAATAAACCAGATTATCTACTAATTCTTTCTTGGCATATATCTAAAACTTTAATTAAAAATTTTAAAAAAAAAGGTTACAAGGGAAAATTTATTATACCACTGCCAAAACCACATATTATTAGCTAATCGGGAAGATTGTATATCTATAAATGTAACTAGAAAAAAAATACAAAATAAAATAACCAACAAAAATAAAAATTGTCTTATCTTCTTTGATTAAATTTTTAATATTTTCTTTAAAATCCATCAAACAAAATAAAATAATCAAAATTAAAGGCTCGAAATATTCTTGCAGGATAAACTTTGGAAAACAAAATATTAATAAACTAAAAATTAAAACTTTATTTTTTATTGAAATAAGAAAATAATTTATAACAATTGCAGCTCCGATAGATGACATAAATATAAAAAAAAATATATTTTCTTTAAAAAAGAATTGATTAATTTTTAAAAATGCTCCTCCACCTAAATCCATTATTTTTAAATAATCAATTATATTAAAGTAATTAATTATATTTAAAGTTGCAAAAATTATCAAAAAATATTTAATATTTAGTATCTTCTCTAACTTATATTTTTCGAATATTTTAGATATCTCTAAAGGTAATAAGTAAAATAAAAAAATAGAAAAAAATACTATTAAATTCTTAAAAATAAATTTTGGATTGTGAAAATTAGTAATTGACATTGTTTGTTCTGAACCTATCTTAAAAAAACCTCCCCATATATCAAGGAGGATTATTCCTGGTATAGATAAAAAAATGTAAAATATAAAAGCATACTTAAAAAAGTAAAAATTCTTTTTTATCAGACACTCTACAATGAGAAATATTGGAAAAAATATTAAATAAGGACGAGTATAAAGAGCTAAACTAGAAAATAAACAAATAAAAAATATTTTTAATATCCTTTTTTCATTTGCGTAATCTACATAGTGTTTAATTGACACCAATAAAAATAGCCATCCTAAATTTTCTGTTAAACCCCAAAAAGCAGAAGATCGAAAGAAAGGCAGTATCAAAAAGATACTTGAATATAGTAATCCATCTAAATTTTTTATTTGATATTTTTTTTTTAAAATATTAAAAAAATAAATTGAATTTAATAAAGACAACAAAGTAATTGACAACTGAAAAAAGTATTGATTTTGAACAAAAGGATTTAAATAGACATTTAAGATATGAAAAAGTGGGAGACTTCCCTCTCCTAGTTCTCCATAATTTTGAATTGTTAGATAAAAATTTTCTTTAAAAGCTAATATTGTTGGCCAAGTAAAATTTAAAAAATCTTCTTCTGCGCCACCTGCAATATTCTCTCTTAAGAAGAATCCAATTACATATGAAAAAACAAAAAAAATTAAAAGAATATATTTTGTGTAAATAGTATAATTTTTAAACATTTTAATAATAATTAAATTTTTTTAGAATATCTTAACTCGTAGACAATAAGTATTTTATATAAAATTTATCTAAAATTAAAAATAAAAAAGCTTTTGCTTTATTTTTTTTAAATTTAGCCTCTTTAACATAATGAATCTTCTTAAAAAAACTAATTTCTGAATTTATTTTTAAAATTGCATTAAAAAGCTCATATTTCTCCCTTAATTTGAAAAAATTTTTATATTTTCTGATTTTATTCAATTTTTTTATATCATGAAACCATCTTAAGAATTGTTCTGCTTGAAAAAAAAAATTTTTTCTTGATAGTTGATTGCTGTGTTCTCTATAAATTGCCAAAGGCTCTTGTAAAACTCCAATTTTTTTTTTCATTGAATATTTTATTACAAAATCATAATCGGACAACATATCTAATTTTTCATCGAAAGGTTTTACTTTATTTTTAAAAACATCCTTTTTTATCGCTACAGAAGGCCAACCAACGCTATAAAGTTTTAAAATATCATTACATATAAATCCTGAGGGTAATTTGCTTTTAAAAATCTTGCTTTTAAAACTAAAGATGAAAAATTTTTTAACTCTAAAAAGATTTCCGTACACAAAGTTAACGGATTTATTTTCTTTAAAAAATTTAACTTGCTTGCTTAACTTATCTTCTAGCCATAAATCATCAACATCAATAAATGTAATAATATCTCCACGAGCTTTTTTAATTGCTAAATTTCTTGCTTGATAAAGATTTGTGTGTTTTTTTGCTAAAAAATATTTAAATCTTTTATCTGTATAGGAATTATATATATTTTTACTTTTATCTTTTGAGACATTATCCCAAAATATAATTTCCCAATTAAAATAATCCTGCTTGAGAATACTATCCAAACAATCTTTTAGAAATTTCTCTCCATTATAACAATTTATAATTATACTTACTAAAGGTTTTTTGGGATTTTTCATTTTTTAATCATATTATTTAAAGTATTTTTAAAAGTAAATTTTGACTTCCATTTTAAAATTTTTTTAATTTTTTGTATGTCAGGAATTATTTTATTGTTCTCACCTAAATGTAATTTTTTTCTACCAAAGATGGGCTTTCCACTTCCTATTTTTTTATTAATGATTTTTACTATTTTTTTTACTTTAAAATTTTCATCTGAACCAATATTAAAGATCTCTCCATTTGTTTTTTTGTTTGAAAAAGATAAAAATACAGCTTCCACTATATCATCTATATGGCAAAAATTTCTTACTTGATTGCCAGAAGAAACAAAAAAAATTTTATTTCTTATACAGTTGTTTATTACAAATGGTATAAGTCTATTTTTATCTTGTTGATCACCATAAACCTGAAACAGTCTAAAAATTGTAAATGGAAAATTGCTCTGCTGAAAGATTTCTTTCAAATAATTTGTGCATGCTAATTTTGACATTCCATATATTGATGTAGGAATATTTGGGAAATTTTCTTTAATTTTTTTTTGTGAGTATCCATACTCAAATGAGGTACCAAAGTGAATAAATTTTTTAATTTTCTTATTTTTAAAATATTCTACTATATTAACTAAACTAATGTAATTATTATAAAATAAATCATATCCTTTCTTGTTAAATCCATGATGCTCGCCATATCCAGAAGCATTTATAACATAATCAAAATTGCCTTTTATTTTTTTTGATAATTCTTCTTTAGCGGCATTTATAAAAATATATTTTACATTATTTAATTTTCTTTTTTTTTTGGGCAATTTTTTTGAAATACTAGTAACTTGAAAATTTTTTGTTAAAGCAAATTTTGCTAAATGATATCCAATAAAACCACTCCCACCAAAAATTAAAATTTTTCTTTTTCTAGCCACGGTATTGTTTTTTCTTTACAAAGTTCATCCAAACGCACTTTATCTATCTTGTGATCCATACACTGCCAAAACCCTTTGTGTAAAAATGCTATTAGCTCTCCATTTTTGGACAGATTTTCAAGCGGTTCTCTCTCAAGAATTGATTTATCATTTTTGATATAATCAAATATTTTAGGTTCAACAACAAAAAAACCTCCATTAATCCAATTTTCACCTTTATCGATTTTTTCATTAAAATCTACAACTGTATTTCCTTTTAATGTTAAAGAGCCAAATCTAGCTGGAGGTCTAACAGCTGTTACAGTCATTGTTTTATTTTGAGCTTTATGAAAATTATATAACTCTCTAATATTAATGTCAGATACTCCGTCCCCATAAGTTAAAAAAAAAGTTTTGTTATCTAATAATTTTTCTAATCTTTTGACTCTGCCTCCGGTGAGTGTGTCGGTTCCCGTATCTATAAGTTCTATTTTCCAATTTTTAAAATTTTTATTTTTAAAATATTCTTTTATGATTTCACCTTTATAACCTAGAGCTACTATAAATTCATTAAAACCAAATTTTGAATAAATCATCATGATATGTTCTATTATTGGTTTTCCTCCAATGTTAATCATGGGTTTAGGTATGTTTTCAGTATACTCTGACAATCTCGTCCCAAAGCCTCCTGCTAAAATTACTGTCTTCATTTTTTTTCTATTTTAGGTTTATAAAATGGTACTATAAATCTACCACCTTTATTTACAAAGTTTTTTTGTTGTTTAAATATTTCTTTTTTTAAATTCCAAGATAAAAGCAGAAGGTAATTAACAGGCAATTTTTCAATTAGCACTGGATCTAAAATTTTAATATTTGTACCAGGGGTAAATCTATTTTGTTTTAATTTGCTCTTATCAAAACAAAAATCAATAACTTCATTTCCTATATCACAGTATTGCATAAGTGCTTGTCCTTTTCCTGAAGCTCCATAAACAGAAATTTTTTTTCCATTTTCTTTCAATTTTTTTAAAAAATTTAAAAGAGTTTTTCTATGATTATTAATTTTTATTTTAAAATTTAAAAGCTTTTTATTACTAAATAATTTATTCTTAGTTTCGTTTTTAAGAAAAGCATCTATGTTTTTTGAAACACTTACATTATTGTCATTGCTTGTGAGAAAATATCTTAAAGAACCTCCTTGTGAGTCAATCTTTTCAACATTGATTACTTTTAGTCCATTTAAATTTGATAAATCTATAACTGATTTTAACGAGTGAAATCCAATATGTTCATGAAAAACATTATCATATTGATTAAATTTTAAAATATTTAACAAACTCGGCGCTTCAATTATAAATACACCAGCCGTACTCATAATATTTTTAACACCAGAAAAAATTGTATTTGGATCTTTTACATGAGCAAGAACATTTCTTGCAAAAACAAAATCAAATTCTCCATATTTTTTTTTTATTTTATTAGATTTTTTTTTATTAAAATAATCGATTAAACGAATAACTTTATTAGATTTATTTTTTTTTGATAAATTTTTAGCCGGATCAATGCCAACTGAAAAACAGCCTATTTTTTTTTGAAGTGAATTTAAGAAACTTCCATCATTACAAGCAATTTCAAATACTTTTGATTTCTTATTGATTTTATATTTTTTTAATTTTTTTATAATATCATTAATTAATTTTAGATTTGTGGTTGAAATGCCTGTTTCCCAGAAATAATTTTTAAAAAGTTTATTTGGATTAATTAATTCTGAGATTTGAACATGTTTGCATTTTTCACAAAAATTTAAAGAAATTTTAAATTTTTTTAGATTTTTTTTTGACTTTGGAAATTCTCCAACAAGAGAAATTTTTCCTAAACTTAAAATTCTCTTCAATCCCTTTCTGCAAATTCTGCATTTTTTTGAATTCATATAAGTTATTTTTTTTCTGAGTAAAAATTAATCTGTTCCTCTGTCAAATTTTTCATATCAAAGTCTGCATTTAATGAATTGTACCAGTCAGCGGTTAATTGCAATGTTTGATCTAAGGTTAGCTTTGGTTTCCATTGCAATTCATTTTTAGCCTTATTAATATTAAGGCTAAGTAGTTTTGGTTCATGAAATTTTTTATTTTTTATTATTCTAAATGAATTTTTTTTTCCTAAATGATCTTGAATTTTTTTGACAATATATATTACACTTTTACAATTCTTTTTATGAGGTCCAAAATTCCAGTTTGGGATTATTTTTTTATTAATTTTTTGATTTATAATTTTATGAGCCAAAAGAAGATATCCGGACAATGGTTCTAGAACATGTTGCCATGGCCTAGTAGCATTTGGATTTCTGATTATTAGTCTTTTATTAGCAAAAATAGATCTAATTATGTCTGGTATTATTCTATCTTTTTTAAAATCTCCTCCACCGATAACATTCCCAGCCCTAGCAGATACCAACTTTATATGTGGTCCTTTTTTATAATAGCTCTTAAGATATGAAAAAAAAATATTTTCTGCACTGGCTTTTGAAGAAGAATAATTATCTGTGCCTCCTAAAATATCATTTTCTTTGAAGCTTTTATTTTTATCTAAATTTAAATAACACTTGTCAGAAGTTATAAAAACTAGTCCTCGAGATTTTAAGCGCCTAAATGACTCTAAAACATTGGCGCTTCCGATTATATTAGAATTAAATGTCTTTAATGGATCAGAATAACTTAAAGAGACAATTGATTGTGCTGCTAAATGAAAAATTAAATCAGGTTTTTCTCTCTTTACTACTGAGTTAAGTTTTTCAAATTTTGATATATCTAAAAAATATTGCTTAATACTTTTATTTAATTCTAATTTTTTAAATAATACAGAATCTCTTTCAGGAGTTAAGCCAATACCAACAACTCTAGCCCCTAATATCTTTAACCAATATGCTAACCATGCTCCTTTAAATCCTGTGCTTCCTGTAACTAGAACTTTTAAATTTTTAAATTCTGAAAATTTTTTTTTGTAATCCACTTTAATTAAATTTATATTTTATTGATATTATAATTTTTATATGTCTCATAATTTTATTTAAAAATTTTATAACTTAAATTTATTTAAAAAAAAATTTGTTTTTGAATACTGTATTAAAGTATTACCCTTTTTTAATTTATAAAGATATATTCTTTCTGAAATTTTTTTTACAAAAAAACTTTTCCATAAATAGTTAGAATACAGCTCAAACTCTGGGTAATTCATTAAATGAATGATATTTAATTCATTTTGCAAACCCTCTAAAATTGCACCAGTTACACCTATGAATATTGATGAATTTTTTATTGTAATACCGTTATTATTTTTCTTATTTTTAAAATTATAGATAATTTTCTTAAGGATGATGTGCTTCTTAGAGTTTATCATAGCTGGATGATTTTTCACTTCAAAATTCTTTAAATTATACTTTTGAAAAAGAATTTTAAAATCTTCAATTAATTTTTTGTTTAACGTAAAACTATGTGGAAGATATATAAAATTTTTTTTGATCTTATTTTTTTTTGTAAATCTAAAAGATTTTGTGATTTTAATACTATTTTTATTCCATCCTAAGAAGTCAATGAGTATTCTTTTCTCTGTTAAAGAATGTACAAAAAATTTGCTTATTTTCTTGTTATTAAAATACTCTATTGGCAATGAAGGAAGGCCGCCATGAGCATAACCAAATATCTTTATTTGTTTTTTAGTCTTTTTTAATTTGTTAATTAATAATTTTTGAAATGGTTGAGCTTCGTAGGGTAAAAAAACTTTTTTTACATCTGATAATGGAAGTTCATCAACAATTTGTTCAATTTCTTTAAAAAAGGAATTTTCATATATAGATTTTTTTTTATTAAATAACCACATGGGATAATACATTGCTGTAAAAATTAACGCTAACCACTTGTTAACCATAGGATTCCTGTTTAAAATTATAGACGGATAATTTAGAGACTGAATAGATTTTCCTAAATTAATAATTAGCCATATGGAATTTTTACTGTTTTTTCGATTGGCAGAAAATTGTGTATCAATTTCCTTATTCTTTTCATTATAATAAGAAATGATTAAATTTAAATTTTTTTTTGTTTTTTTCTCTGAGTAATTTTTAATATAATTGTATGAAGTATTTTCAACTCTTATTTTTCTATATAACAAACTAAAACTTTCAATTAAATCGAAAAAAAAATCATTTACCAAAAATTTTTTTTTTAGAAAATAATTTCCACAGTTTTTTGACCAAGTGCTTAAATAATACAAATCTTGGTAATTTTCCTCAAATTTTATATTAAAAATTTTTTTTGTAGATTTTAAAATTTTTTTTTGTTTTTCCTTTAAACTAGTATTTAACATTTAATTTTCAAAATAATTGAGTTAGAAATATTTTGTCTCACTATTAAATTTTTGAAATCTTGGTTAATTTTTTTTAAAAATTTAACTATAAGATGTTTTGTTTTTTGTTTAAGGCTTTTTTTATTATTAATATCAAAAATTAATTTTTCTATGAAGTAATCTTTGCCAACGAATCCTGTATTAAATGGTTTTTTGTGGAAATGCCAATTCATAAAATTTATAATGCTATAACCTTGCAATAATCTACAATTGTATTTTACTTTTAAATTTTTACAAATTTTTATAAGTGATTTTTTACTAAAATAATTTATTGAATTTTCTTCATAAAAAAACTTCTGGTAACTATCAATATTTAAAATTTGATTTATATGATCGTTTTTATTTGGCGTATAAATTATTATCTCTCCATTTAATTTTAGAAGATTTTTTATTAATTGAAGAAAATTTTGTGGATAACGTATATATTCTAAACTATAAAATAGAAAAATTTTATCGAATTTAATTTTTTTTATTTCATTAATATTTTCAAAGCACTTTATTTTTAATTTTTCATTAACATAATTATTTCTTACTTTGTTAATTTCCAAACCATAAACATTATGGCCTTTTTTTTTACATTCTTTAAGAAAATACCCCCACGAACATCCAACATCCAAGATTTGAAATTTTTTTTTCCCTTTTAAATGCTCTTTAATATACTCTTTCCCTTGGAATGAGCCATTTAAAATATCTTGTTTTTTTTTAATTAAACTTAAACCAGCTTGGCTTAATCTATAACTGTCTAATTTATCTTGTTTTAAATTTTTTGTCTTTTCTTGAAAAAAATATTCAAAATCACAACTATGGCAATAAAAAATTTTTAGTTTTTTTTTACTTCGTGTAGTTACTCTTTTTGAGTATATTTTTTTTTCGCAAATTTGACACTTATAAATTTTTTTCATTTTTGAAGAATTTTTTTTGCTTTTAAAAAATCTGATCTTGTATCAATTGCAAGTTTAGAAGCTTCAGCTTTTATCATTTTGATCTTTATGTTATTTTCTAAGAATCTCAATATTTCTATATCTTCAAATTTTTCTAAATTAGTTTTTTTGTTTTTTTTAATTTTATTTAATAATGAAAATGGATAACCATAAATACAAACTTGCTTGAATGAAGTTTTATTTTTCTTATTACTTTTATTTAATGGTATTGAGCCCCTAGAAATATATAAAAGAAAATTATTTTTATCCATTACTAGCTTAGGAACAGATAATGATCGAAATTCTTTATCATCTTTTATTTTTGTATATGCATTGATGATAAATCTTTTTTTATAAAATTTTACTTTATTAATTACTTTTTTAATTGATTTTGGAGATACAAATATTTCATCACCTTGAACATTGATATAAAAATCTTTTTTAATTTTTTTTGATATTTCTATCACTCTATCTGTTCCTGTCATGCAATTTTGGCTTGTTTTTATAAATTTAATATTATTTTTTTTACAAAAAAGTATGATTTTTTGATCCGGAGTGGCTACAACTATATTTTCTTGATGGCATGCTTTTTTACATCTTTCCCAAACGTATTTAAGCACCTCTTTTCCTTTTATCTTAAGAAGAAGTTTATTGGGTAATCTTGTCGATTTTAATCTAGCTGGAATTATTAACAAAAAATTTTTCATAATTTATAATTTGTTTTTGTAATAAAATTAAATTTGTAAGAAGATTTTTTAGCTAAATATTTTAGATAATTTTCAGATTCTATATGCAAGCTGTCATTTGTGTCATACCCATCAAAACCTGCTAAAAATATTTTTTTTACATTACCAAAATGACATAATGCAAGGGCGTATCCGATGGAATTATCATTAGGTAAAGTGCAGCTATTATTATTAAAAGTAAAAAGATTTTCCTTTATTTCAAGTTCAAAATTAAAAAACATATTTAACTTTCTATTATTAATTACTTTTAAATGATTTTTTAAATGATTATAAGGAATGATAACTTTATTTAATTCATTATACCTGTTTTGATCTATTGAAGCTCTTTTAATATTGGAGGCTATGTAATAATCGATTGAGCTTTTTTTTAAAAATTTATTGATGTTTAGACTCAAAACTTTACATTTGTTTTTTTTTATAAAATTTTCTATTTTATTTAAATTATCCAAAATTGATTTTCCTTGACCAACTATTAAAACATTTTTACCCTTTGCCCAATCGATTGGTAAATTTTTCATTCTGTGGTCAGTTTTAAAATCTATCTTTTTAATTAAACTGCTATCATAAGAATAAATTTTTTTATTCTTAGCAAGAAAATCTATTATATCCAGTACTTGATCGTGCTTATATCTATCGTCAATAAGTAGCTCTTGAATATAACTTGGATGTATATTTTTATTAGCAGCTAAGTGGTAATATATTGAAGCTCCCCACTTATACTTTTCTTGTAGCTTCTTAAAAAAACTATTTGATAAATTATAAATTGGTTTTGATGAATATTTTGTTTTTTTTTGGTGTTCCATTTCTGTTAGGAGTTGTTCGGTTTTTGTGTTTCCTGCGCCCCTGCCCATACCCAAAATTGTTGAATCTAGCATTGTGGCACCGTGTTTATAAGCCTCGATAGTGTTGGATAGGGCATAACCACAATTATCATGTGCGTGAATTCCAAAATTTTTTTTCCATACACTTTTTATCACTTTACAAATACTTTCAATTTGATTGGGTCTTACTGAACCAAAAGAGTCCGCAAAGTAAAAAAAATCTATATTTAATTTTTTTAATAAAATTAAAATTTTTTTTAATTTATTAGATGAAATTTTGTGAATTTGCATAAGGTTAATTGCAACTTTATACCCCTTTTTTTTTAAAAAATTTATCGAACTAATAATTTTAGGAATATGATCGTAATGAGATGCTATTCTAATTATAGAAATAATAGATTTTTTTTTATTTGAAAATTTTTTTTCTAAAATTTTTTTATCATTATTTATTGCAATAAAATCCGAGCTGTTTAACATTACAGCGTACTCCACATCTTGAGTTTTAAATTTTAACTTTTTTAGAAATTTCTCATCACAAAAAGCCAATTGACCATAATCAGAATTTTTTTTTAGAAACCTAAAGCCTATTTCAACAATATCTACCTTAGATTCATGAATTTTATCAAGATACTCTTTTATTTGAGCTGAAGAAAATTTCCACAAATTGTAGTAACCGCCATCTCTTAAGGTGCAGTCTAATATTTTATATTTCATCTTATCTCCTTAGACCAATCGTAGAACAATTTTAATCCTTTTTTCAAATTAACTTTGGAAGAAAAACCAATATCTTTTTTTAATCTATCGATGTTTGCATAACAACCCATAAAATCTCCAGGTGTTCCCTTGGACTCTTTAATGGTAATTTTTTTTCTTAATAAATTTAAAATTAAATTTAGCAATTCTTTTATTGAAGTTTTTTTTCCGGTCCCAATATTATATATTTTATTTTTTGTCTTGTTCGATAGAACTATTTTAAACCATGCTGAAGCAACATCATCTATATAAATAAAATCTCTAAATCTATTTAGGCTACCTTTTACTTCTATAAGATTTGAATTTAGAGCCATTGTTAAAAAAATGTTTATCATGCCTAGTGATGTGTTTGTTGGATCCTGGCCTGGTCCATAAATATTAAACATTCTTAAAATATTCCAGGAAATATTATTTCTCTCACAAATACATTTAATATAATTTTCTGCTGCAAGCTTAGAAACTGCATATAATGATTTTGGCTTACATAAAGAACTTTCTTTAAGTTTTGGTATTAAATTATTTTCTTCATAGACATTAAAAGTAGACGCAAAAACAAATTTCTTTATTTTCATTTTTTCTGCCCATCGTAAAATATTCAATGTTGCCAAAATATTCAAATTTAAATCCTTTTCCGGATCTTTAAACGATAAAGCTGCTGAAGGCTGTCCAGCACAATGTAAGATTACATCAATATTATTTTTTAATTTGATTTGATTAAGTGATTTCATTTTTGTTAAATCACATCTAATATAATGTGCTTTACTATTTCGAAGGCTAAATTTATTCTTTTTTAAATCTAAAATAGTTACCTTTTTTCCTTTTTCTAAAAATTTTTTAGCAAGATTAGAGCCCAAAAAACCGTTACCACCTGTAATTAATATATTCATATATTTTTTTTTATAATTTTAAGTAAAATTTTCATAGTTTTTTTTGGCCCACAGGTAAAAAGTATCGCATTTTTAAGAATCCCTTTATATCCTCCTTTGACATAAATTTTACTAACATGTAATGCATGATAAACTTTTTTATAGATATTTTCGTTTTTAAATATTAACAATAAGTAATTTGATTCACCTCCAATCACTTTTAGATTATTTTTTTTTAATTCAGATTTTATAAAATCTCTTCCTTGTTTAACTTTTAAAATATAATTTTTAACGATTTTGATATTTCTTAAGAAATATATTGCTACTTGATCAACTAAAAAATTACTCTCATAAGATAATCTAAAAGTATTAAAAATCTTTATGATTTTTTTATTAGATAAAATATATCCTAATCTTATTGAGGGTAATCCAAATGACTTTGATAGAGTCCTTAAAATAATTAAATTTTCAAACTTATTTATTAAACTTGATGCAGTTTGCGATCCAAACATATGGTATGCTTCGTCAACTACCATCAGGACTTTATTTTTTTTACAAATTTTTGCTAATATTTTAAAATCTTTTAAACTTAAATTATCCTCTATTGGTTGATTTGGGTTAGGTATAAATAAAACTTTTATACCACTTTTAATAGTTTTGATTAATTTTGCCTTATCTAATTTAAAATTTTTATCATACGGTATTGATATCAAATTAAGATTAAAAATTTTTGAATAAACAATATACATTGCATAGGATGGACTTAGATATGCAATCTTATCTTTTGGTTTTAAAAAAATTTCAAAAATTGATTTCAAACTTCCGTCTATTCCAGATGACAAAAGAATGTTCTCTTTCTTAATTTTGAGATATCTAGAAAGATGTTCATAAACTAAACTTTGGTCTGGATATTTGCCAAGATCATATCTTTTTACTTTTTTAAATATCTTTGATAATAAATCTTGGGAAAAATCCTCGACCCTCTCATTTCTATTTAATCTAATTCCTTTAACTAAGTCTCGATTTTCTAAAATTCTAACTCTCTCTACTGTATTAAAATTGTCATATACAAAAGATTTTTTTTTAGTTTTTTTCATAAAATAATTCATTTAATTCAATGATTTTTTATTCATTATTTCAAGTAGTACTTCAGAATTTTTTTTATCATCATTTCTTAAGGTAATATAATTTTTTTTGTAATCTTGATATTTTGACTTATTTATTTTGAAAGCTTCATTTCTTAGAGATTCTTTATCAAAATTATCAATATTAATAGGATTTTTTCCAAGTTTATTAGAAATATGAAAGGATTTTGATAGCATGCTTTTATTTCTTTTTATTTCGTCTGAATAAATTGTCATGATTGGTATATTATTCAGAATTCCGTAAGATATGCCTGTACTTTGTCTTGTAATAATTAATTTTGCATTCTTAGAAGCTATATAAGCAAAATCCTTTAATACTTTTCTGCCAAAATAATAGTCGGGATATTCGTGGTGATGCTTAACACGTGGATGTGGTGAAATTAAAACTTTTAATTTAAGTTCTTTTTCTAGAAAATCAAAAAATAATTTGAGTGAGTTAGTCCAACTCTCAACAGTCATAATTGAATCTTTATTAACTCCTAATAATTCATTATCACCATTAAAAATTGGATTAGCTGATTCTAGAAACAATGCATAATCTAAAGACTTATCAATAAAAAAATTTTTATTATTTTGAGTTAAAAATAAATTTTGGTCTAAACTATTACCTAAAATAACATTATCTTTATTTTTATTTTTCAATTTAGCTAACTCTTTTTCACTAAATATTAGATGGTATTTCGTTTTTAACTGAAAAATTTTTGAAATGAAAATATATAGTTTGCTTTCTAAAAAAATTTTTATTTTCTTAGGGTTTTTTAAAAACTGAAAAATTGTATTTAAAAATAAATTTAAGTCTAGTATTTTATCTATGGCAGTCTTTTCCCAAACTGGATGATCATCACCTGAAAACTCTATAACTTGTAATTTAAGTTTTTTTTTAATAAAATAATTTACCAAAAAACTTTGAAAATTATGGGGTAAAATAAAATTAAATATAAAAATATTTTTTTTTTTATATTGTTTTATAACTTTAGATAAA
>MDSV01091763.1_pt1 | contig 15117 bp, 9 predicted proteins | sample 810851 | NCBI WGS metagenome assembly MDSV01 (sample SAMN05326640, study PRJNA326480) | marine metagenome | isolation source: seawater | place: Atlantic Ocean: North East | collected 2012
TAAGCTTCTTTATAAGCACCCACCAATGAGATTGGATTGAGAGCTATGCCCTCTTCATTTCTCTTGCCAGCAGTACTTTTATAGTCGACGATATGAATTTCATCGGTTTCTCGGTTATGCCAGACATCATCTAAACCGCCGCCAATAATAAAGTCAGCAGGCTCATAGTTTGCTCTTAGCCCTAATTGCAATGATTTTGTCCATTGCTCAAAATCATCATGTTTAAACGGAACCAAATGACCTAATCCATGGCGTTCCATAAAAGGATGGGGTTGTTGAAGCTCTCGATACACATCAAAGTCTTTTTTAAGCAGCGTGTCTGTTGCTGTATTGAGTAAAAAACCTGGCATGCCTGGAAATTTAATGCCTTTGACTCGATTCATCCAAAAACATGCCGGGCAATTAAGAAACGATTGAATTTGCGACCTGCTCACCTCATAGGGTTCAGGATGATCGGGTTTGTAGGTTCCTCTATGTCTTGCCACTAATCTAAGGTGAGTTCTTGAATCTTATCTAACTTCATACTAGGAACACCGAGTCCTTCAATACTTCCAACCATCCCAGTCATTGAACTTTCTAGCTGATCAAGTAGCTTTTCTCTAGCTTTCCATTTTCTTTGAAAAGCAGTTTGCTCTTTAGTTAGCTCGCCCTTTAAATCAAGATACACTCTTGCAATATTAGAAATCTGCTCTATAAAATCACCAGTCACATATTCATAAAGGCTATCTTTAGAATTTTTGGAAGTAAATTCATCCAATATATCTCTTCTAGCACCCATCAAGATTCCCTGCCTTAAAGCTTTTACAAATGCAGTAACATGAACACCGGGTTTACAAAGCCAAATCCTTTCCTCGAGTTGGACCAATGCATCGCTGTGCTTCGCAGGAAATGCTTTGCTAACAAGTAGACCTACAGTTGCTCCATCTTGTTGCATGTCAGCACGAAGTTTTTCTACCCATTTGTTAGACCAATTCTTTGTATTTTTTGATTCATACAAAATTGATCCAGCTTCTCGACCACTTGGCATCATAACTGATTGCCTAATATCAGCTCCACTTTGCCCTTTTTTAATAGGGGTAAAAATGTCCTCAGGAAAAGAATCTTGCAAAAGATCATTCAAGACTTCCTCAGCTACCTCACCCTGAATTTCCATGGATGGTCTTTCTGATTTAGATATAGCTTTAGAAATACCTGATTGAGCATTGATTAAGTCCTGCTCTTGTCTACCTGACAATATCTCTAGTTCTTTTATCTGTTCTTTTAATTCTAAAATTTCATCAGGATCAGCTTCACCTGATACACCATCAGCTGCTAAGTCAGCTAAATTAATATCACTTAAATCAAGTAAATTTATTTCACCACAATGTACACACTCGAAATCAATTTGCATTACTACCTCTCAATTAACTATCAATCATTTATCTTCAATCATTTTAGAAGGATGATTATTTTTCATGTATTCAAAATCTTTGGATTGATTTTTTTTATGTCCAATTATTACAACAAACTTTGTATCTTGTTGTTTGATTTCTCCAACATATATCCTACCCTGTTCGTCTTGTCCGGTACTAATTTTTTTATCAACTTCCTTCCAACCCTCAGCTGCATTTGCATTTTTAAATTTAACCGAACGTTCATCTTTAATTAAAGAATTTAATATTTGATAGACAGAGTCTCTATTTCTAAAGTCATTTTCTAAGGTCTTCAAACTTCGCCTAGGAATATAAATCTCAGGCATTAAGAAATTATTTAAAGTTCTCGAGATTTGTTGCTTTTCTCTTTCCTTATAAACCTGAATTCGATCTTTGAGCTTTGTAATGGTTTCTTCTGCTTCCCAGAGCTTAAGAGTTTCATCATCTTTTTGAGTCTTGAGTATTTCTATTTCTTGAGAGATATCTTTATTTATAATTTTAAGATTTTCAGTCTCTTCCAAATCAGCACTCTCAAGTGCTTGAATATTAGGCTTTGAGGTAAAAACATTAGGCTGATGAAGTCGATCGAGAGAGTATTTAATTAGAATGTCAGTAAATAACATTGATAACATTCCGTCATGATGCTCACGACTAAAAGTAATTACCTTAAAAATATCTGTAAACAAGGCTATTAAATCCTCATCAGACCAGCTTAAATCAAACCTGTACCACCATTGATAAGTTTTACCATTATCTGCTGGCCTCGTACTAGCTCTTTCCTCGAAATCTAACTCGCCCCATTTATCATAAAAAGTAATATGCTCCGGCAGATCTTGGGGTATACCAAGCATGACATTTTTAAAGGGAGTGGTACCAGAGGCTTGAAGTATTTCATTTTTATATTTGGCCCTTTCGATCTTGTGTTGGTCAAATAAATCGTAGAAATTTATATAATGAGAATTATATAATCTAAAAGCTCCTGGCATAGAAAGAATCTCTGAGATCCAAAGCAATCTATCTGAATCACTATAGGTGCCTCCCTCGTAATGATCAGTTTGCTCAAAAAAATTATCGTTAACTAAAAAATATGCATACCAATCCGTTCTTTCAATGTGCCAATCAGTTTGATGAGAGGGAAACGAGGGATATGTCTCTATGGGCGCATATGTCAAATCAAAAACAATTTTTAAATCGAATGTCTGCCCATCAGGATCTACCACTTTTTTAATCAGTGGCTCTGTATAAACTATCGAAGGTACATCGTCTGAGGACTCATACGTTTCATCCTCTTGAGAGATTTCTTCCAAATCCGCTACAGGCGAACTCTCAGACTTTTTACTAGAGTCCAAGGCTGCCAATGATTTTATTAAGGCTTGAACCTCTTTTTTACTTGCAAAAGGACAATCCGCAAGAGGTTTGACTGAGCTTTTTAGTTCGTCAAAATCAATAAAATTATCTTTATATAAGGGGTAAACATTTCGACCTACATTAACTCCCAAGCTCTTGTCTTCAATCATTCTTATACCTCTTGGCCAACGTAAGTATTTGACTGAGCCGTCATCTTTACTCAAATATTTCACTCTGATTAACTTTGATAGTGCAGCCATTGTTTATTTTATTTCAAAAGTATCTTGATACTAATCTAGGCACTCCGTTAGATCACTGAGAGGGTTGATTTCAAGATTAAAACTGCTTTGGACTTCAGATTGACTGAAGATAAGGAAATCATCATCAGGATTTAAGTTGCTGATATTTCTTCCTTTTTTTATTGACCACCATTGAGGGAATTGCTCTTTAAGATAATTACCTAGATCTTCACCCCATTTTAAAATATACCGCTCGGTCTTAGAATTTTTTTCAGCTATGAATTTAGCCTTAAACACTAATGGATCTTTCCCGAGTTGCTCAATATACAAATCACAATCAATATCATCCTTAGACCCTTTATCGAGGCCAAAGAAAGAGTAAAGTCTTTGTGGAACGCCAGTTTTACTGTCTCTAAAAGTAGATAAATCAGGCATTTTTGCCAATATTCCATAAGGGCATTCTTGATCATAAGGGCCACCAACCCATGAATCAGATGACTTTTTTATAAACCCTTTATTCAAATCATGTTCTATGTGTCCATTTAGACTGACTCCAGTTTCTTCAACCCTATGAAGATATTGATTTTCTAGAGAATTGTCATTTTTAATTTGGTAATAAGTTTTCCCGCCGCCTACCCATTCTGTTCTAGCAATATTATCTTTTGCGCTTGGCTGTTTATCAGTTTGTACATAAGTTGTGATATTTTCTAAAAATGTTTCATTGTCATTAAAGTTTATTAGTTCAAGACCTGTTGTTTGCTTGAAATGAGTAGTATGAATTGCCAGATAGCCAAATGCCTCTATCCACTTAAATAAATTATCTACAAAAAATTTGACTCCTCCTCTTGAGGGCGCAGGATCATCCATCAGCGCATCATGAAGTTGAGATGTTACCCAACCAAAATTTTTGTGAGTATGGTCATTGTTTTCTTTTAAAATATTTTCAAGCCATTTAAATATTTTGGTTTCCATTAATTTATATGGAAGATATTTTTGCGTTCTTTCATTTTCAAAAAAATCTTCTTTTGAACCAAATGTTATTTTTGACTTGAGCGTAAATGGTTCTTCTGGAAGATTGTTAATTAGCTGGGTTAGAGTTACATCGAAAAGGTTAACATCATGCATAACCTCTTCATTTTCACTCGCGGGCTCAAATAAATATTCATCATTTGCATCAACATCAATATTTGTTGATTCTTCTAAGTATCGAACAAAATTTTGAGGACTTGAATGAAATAAATCATCAACCCAAAGGGTAGAATTAGATGGTTTTAGCTTTTCTTCTAACTCATGGCTCCACTGAAAAGTGTCATGATTATTGTCGATAGATTTATAGTTATTGAGTTGTAATTCCATATCTTCATATAACTCATCATTAATCCAAACGACCTCCTCCTTCATTTTTTCAAGCCTCTTAAGATCCTCTTCTGACGGTATAATTCTTGTACCTAATTCCAAATTTCCAAATCCCTTAAGACTTAAACCTCTCATCGTAAGGTTTGCACTACCAAGCATCAAATGCTGTCTGTCAAAAGCAAAAACTTTGCTATGAAGATTTTGAAGAATGCCAACCTTCCAGTCTCGCTCATTGCAAATTTTATAAATCTCCAAATCGGATGCTCCAGATATTAAATCAGAGGGACTTAACCTACCAACAATATCTACTTTTATTGCAGCATCGGTAAGATGCTCAATGAGCCAATGAATGGCTGAAGATTTTATAAATCCAGAAAAAATTAAAGCTGATTGCTTAGTTTTGGACATAATCAATTCAGCCTCAGATTTAAATTCCTCTGAGGTAAGAATATTTTTCATGTCTGGATTAATTTAATAATTACTTAATTTAATTAACTCTGATACCCAATAACCCCATCTCTCTCTGAAGCTACTGAAAATTTCATTATCTGGATCAAATCTAACAGCAAGCTCATCTTCTGTACGAATAAATGCCATCAAGATAATTTTTACAGCCTCACTAGGTTTAGGATCTTCTAAATCCTCAAGGTACTGATAAAAGTGTTTATAAAACGCCGAATTAATATTCAAGTGAGCATGAACGCCTTCTCCCATATTTACTCTCTCTAAAAACATACTGCCTGGCCAAGAAATAGTAATAAAATCAACCATCCTGGTAATTCTTTCTTCTGCTCTTGCGTTTGCTTGCTCCTCAGTTAAAGTTGGATCATTAATAACAAAAACTGAAGCCAGCTCTTTGATTTTTTCATCTAGAGTTTTTTCTGCAGCTATCGGCTCTGAAATCGTTGGTGAGTTATCTTCTTTTACTCTGTCACTTACTTTATCCTCAGTTGGAGTAATGTCTTTATCTCCTCCCCTAGTAACAGGATTAGATTTAACAATTTTTTGTAAATTTTTTACTAAGGGTGTAATAATCTCATTTAATCTAATGTTTGCAGCTGAAGAATAATCAGTTTCAGCATCTATAAAGTATTCTGCGGGGGTTGAATCATCCAATTTTTTTACGTCTTTAACATATTGCTTGTCATTGGTAACGCCCAGCACATCATCAAGACATGGACTAAATCTCAATTCTACACCCCACCACCTTTCCCTAGGATCATAAGAGTTTACCCATCCACCTGATTTTAACTCTATTTCTCTACCTGCTCTTACGAATGAAATGCCTTGATTTTTAGCATAATGCTTACCGATTGAAGAAGCGCCACCAATGCCTGCTCTAATTTCTGGCTTTGCAATTGTTGCTCTTATCTCAACAATACTCAGTTGCTCTTCATCGTTTGAATCTAGGTATTTTATTTCTACCTGATGCACCTTTTCATCTAGCAAAATATTTGTTGCCTCATTGTTATATTGCGTATCGTTGTGAGGAGGTAAAGTATTTGGAGTTAAAAGATAAAGTGGATCATTGGCTATAATCTCATCTGAATCAATTACCGCACCATCTGGGTCTAATGAAATTACCCGAATGTTTCTTTTTTTACCATAGTCATCATCATCATCAAGGAAATGCCTGTAAATTCTTCCAAGTTCTAAATTAAGATGATTAAAAATACCTTTACTTGTTGAGTATTTAACCTTTTTAGGATCAAGCTTTGACCATATAACTAATGTTCCAGATTCTTTTTTAATGAGACCATCCACATGCGAAAAATCATGTATAAGAGGCACTGAAGGAATTTCAGAAACCGCTGGGATTGTTTGAGCGCCAGTTTCAAGTAGGTTGTCTAAGTCAATGTAAGTAAATAAAATTGGTCCATTCTTTTGCCAACTATAGACCTCAACTTTAAAAGTTTGGGATAAAGACCCCACCGTCATCCCAAATCCAAATTTGCCAATACCATCTGGGTCTTCTCTGTTTCTGCTAAAACCAACTGCTAGAGCATTTTCTAGGGTAGATTTGTCCATGCCAACCCCATCATCAAAAATTGCAAGTTGAGACAATCTCGATAAGGTTTGTTGGCCTCTGGTATGGTATTCGTCTTTAGCGATTAAAGAAATATTATTTGCTTTAGCTTGAATTGAATTATCAATCAACTCAGCTACTGCGCTTGCTGTTCTGTATGGGGCATGGCGCATTGCAGCCAAAGCCATACCTGCGTTTACAATTTGAGTACCATCATTATTATTATTTATATTTTCTGTATCATCTGGCATTTTTTTCTCCTATATTATTATTTTTACTTAGTATATTAATTCCATTGATCGTCAAAGAAGTGTGAGGCTTGCTGTATATCAGGCAAATTAATAAAGTTATCTATGAAATTGACCAAGAGGCAATCTTTAGTCCCACCATTTAAAACACCTCTCAAACCTCTTCCAATCATTTGTGAATAAAGGACTACTGAGAATGTTGGCCTAGCAATCACCACACAGTCAATCATGGGATCATCAAATCCTGTAGAGAAAATATTAAAATTGATAAGAACCTCAAGCTCATTTTTAGCAAAATCTTTTACCGCAGCTTCTCTGTCTCCAGGATTAGTATCTCCAGTAATAGACTTTGCTTTTACTCCATTGGTTTTAAGAAGCGCTGCGAGCATGTTGGAATGTGATACTGAGGCGGCAAATACCAATATTTTCTTTTTATCAATTTTAGCAAGTTGTAAAATTTGCTGGAAAATCAATTGGTTTCTGGATTTATCATCTCCGATTTCCTTTAGTACTGAATCACTTAACTGGCCTGATTCTTTGAGAATTTTTCTTTCAGCCTTAGATAGATCAATTTTTGCATCGGTAACCAATTTTCGATCTTCAACATTTGATAAGATACCTTGAGATTGCAAATATTCTACTGGAGATAATGAGCCGCAAAAATGATTCATATTGATAATATTAAGATCATAAAACTCTGCAAGCTTTCTTGTCTGCTCAGTATCTCCATCAACTCCATGTCTTCCTGGAGTAGCTGTAAGGCCGACAAGTTTTGTTTCTAAGTTTGAGAATAAATCTATTGCGGCGTTATAAGTTGGAGCGAGCGACATATGCGCTTCATCAACCACCAATAAATCAGATTTACCCCTAAGATTATTAAATGTTTCAAAAACCTCATTATTGGTAGTTCTAATCATGCTATAGGCAGATTGAAAACTTGTGACAACAAATGCTGGATTGTTTGTTGGACGATAGACACTTGCATTTCCTCCCCATAGTCTTATCAGGTCAACAGAAAATGTACCTTTGTTAATCCATGCCCTATTAAATGATTCTATGGCTTGTTCGCATAACTCATCTGTATGTGCCATCCATATAACACAGGGTGCCGATTTGTTTGAGAGTCTAAGGAAATCAATGATTGACTCCACCATCATCGATGTCTTACCTGCGCCAGTTGGTAGCTGAATCATAAGCTTTTTATTATCGCTTAGTAAAAATTCAGAGGTCTGCTTTTTTATATCATCTTGATAGTTATGCAGAATGAATGGAGGCTTCGACTCATCTAAAAGATTTCTTCTGACCTGAGGTTTTTTTAAAAATGAATCTTCAAGATTATAGGATTGTAAGAATTTTTTACATGCTTGATTATTTGACCATCTAGCAATCAAAGAAAGAGAAGCTATATTACAAAAATGATCTCTAGCAATCTTGTTATTAAAAATTGATGTTCCATAAATATCAACGATAACCTCAGAAATTGTTTTATTATTTATAGATGAATCGTTGTATTCAAGCATGTCGACCAAGTCATTGCCTGCTATTAAACACAATTGAGCAATAGGAAGGGTTTTTAAATTTTCTATCAGGATTTTCTTTTCAGCATTTTCCATATTAATTTAAGTATATTTTAAAGAGAGCATGTGAAACATGGTTTTTCTAAGTTATCATCCTCATCTTCTTCTTGCTCAATAATATCTTGCCATCTTTGAACTTTAGAAGTTCTATCAGATGCAATTTGATTGGATTGATTTTTAATCATGGTTTCAATGATTGCTTGCGCTCGATGACCAAGCTCAGTGTCATCGTATTCTGGCAGTGCGAGTACTTTTAATTTTGATTCAACGATTTTGAATGCTTGATCATCATGCTCTAGAACGTATTGATCAGCCTCCTCTCTGCTTGAGAATTTTGCAAGTTCTTTGCCGCCACTTGCATCGAGCACTCTCCATTGCGAGATGGTGGTCTTAGGATCTGGGTATAAACCGGTATCCTCACCATTTGCTTCCATTTCTTCATAGACTTGTTTGCGAAATTTAAATCTTTCTGCCAGCTCGGCCTTAACGATCACATCATCAAGTGTGCCTTCTTGTCTCCAAGTGAAGCCATCGCCTTCGTTGTCCTCAAATTCTTGGGAGCGTTTAAACAAGTCAGGATGAATTCTTTTGAGCCACAGCCACTCATCTTGACGTTGAAAAAAGCAGAAATAGCAGCCTGAGCGCGAGCGCCAATTATAATATTTAGGTACCCCAACAGATTTATCGAGCATGCCAAAAACATCGCCTCGCATAATGCCATCCTCAACAAATGGAAAAACTGGGCGTATGGTTTCTTTGCTGCTCTCATAACCTTGACGGTTTTCGTCTGCCCTGATTCCGATATAACTTATTACATCGTCATCACCAATGAAATGCTCAAAAGGCTTAATCTTCATGGTGCGAGTACACCAGCGCTGCCTTGCCGAAGGCAGATAGTTGTTATGGACTTTGAGCCAATGCTCAAATGGTTTCCCGCTGCTTAATCGATGGATCTTGGTGTCTAAAAAAGCTTCCATGCTATCAAGGAATTCGTATACTTCTTTCATTTCAGAGCCAGTGTCTGTAAAGAAATACTCCATCTTCTCGCTTAATTCTGGGTACTTATCTCTGATATAAATTGCCAAAGCAGCACTGTCTTTGCCACCAGACAGGCCCAAAACATGACGGGTGGTATCCGAGGCTTTGAGTTCAGAAAAATGCATTAGTCTTTAGGTCTTTTCACAATTTTAAGTTTCTTTTTTACTTCTATCTTATTATTAAGCATCTCATCAAGCAAAGGAGCTAGGAAGGTAAGATGATCTTCTTGGTCTGCAGAAAAATCGTTGAGAACTTTCAGCATTTTTTCTTTAAATTCATCATACTTAGCTTGATCGTTCTTGTTGAACATTGTAATAAAATCCTGCTCATCAAAACCTTTTTTTGTTAATCGCATAACATATACATCAATGTCTTTGGTTGTGAGGGTATTATTATTCTTTTCATATATTTGTAACTTTGCTATATCTTTCATTCGATCAGAGATATTTCTTAGCTCAACTTCAGCCTCTGAGATCGTTTCATCATGCCATTTCGTTGGATCTCGTTTAACCAAAAAGCTTAACAAGCCCTCAAACCATATTCGATCATCACCATCAGCTTTAAGCACTTTGGCTAAAAAAGGTTTTAATGTTAAAGAATCTACCGAGTAATCGCTTAATGAAAGATATTTGGTTCTTAATTTTGTGCGCAGTTCATTCAAATTATTCTTTGAACTAAATTCAAATGCTAAATTAAATTTAACGATTTGATCGAGCAAAAGATTGCCATAACACTGTTTAAGCTCAGTAAGGGTTTGATTTAAGTCATTGGAAAAAGCTTTAATTTTAGATTTATTTTTTAAGTCTTCAGGCTTGTACCCAAGGGCACTAGGAATATCTTTGAAAAGTAAATCTTGAGGTGATTTTGCAAGATTGTAAGATGATCTAAATTTTATAGCCTCTTTAGAAAGGTTGCTACGAGTATTAAATACATAATCTGGAAGTTCTTTCATTACCCGTGACAGAGTTTTAACAAGATTCAATATATTAGTTTCTGTTGAATTGCCTTCTTCAAATAAACTATCTGCATATTGAGAAATAATTGCCTGCTGGCCTTCAAAAGCATGCATTTGAAAGGAGAAAGCCTCGGTTTTTCTAACCAGACGATCTATATGCTCATTATTAATGTAAGGCTGAAAAATGCCATCTTCATAAACGGCTAAGTTTGCCTCATTTGCTAAATAGAATCCCATTAAAATTAAAGGCTGCAACCCCTTCTTTACGCCATAGGGTATAGCGGATAAATCTTTCTGAATTTCTGCAAAAGGCACAGGTTCGTCTGTTTGGAGTAAACGTTTTTTTATAAACTCATACACACTAAAAAGATTAGTGCCTTTTTTAGGCTCGACAAACTGGCCTTGGTGACCATCATAAGCATACAAATTATTAGACACAAAAAGAGCGTTGAAAACAGTCTTTTCTGCTGGGAATTTATCATCCTCGTAACCTAAATTTAAATGCGAAAGATTGTTTAACATATCCTTCATGAGCTTTGTTCTAGCGCTTTGGCCCTGAGCTGAGACTTGATCTTTATTCACAAGCTCATTTTTTATAACTGGTGATTTTGAATACACTGACTCCAAAACCTCTGAGAGTTTTGCTTGCGCATCAAGATTATTTTTAATTTTTAGTTTTGCGCCCTTCGAATACCATGAAGAGAGCGAAGGGTTTGTGATGTTTTTAAGTAAGGCAATAAGTGTTGATTTTCGATGATCTATTTGATCTGAGAGTTCTTTTTTTGCAATCGGATCTGATTGAATTTCATCATAGGTAGAATTAATTGTTTGAAGTGCCTTTAATTCTTTGGCTTGGCTTCTTAAGCCTAAGTCTGAATTTACCTCAAGAACAATTAAATGATCTGGCAAAATTTTAAGTTTTTTAGTGGCTGCTGCTTGCATCTTTAATTTATCTTTGAGCAACAAAATTGCCTGAGGCGTATCAGGAATGTCAGAAATCTTAAGGTCTATTAACTCATCCTCAGAAAGATAAAAAGATGTAAAAATTCTAAGCGTTCCGCTTGTAACAGAATAGCGTTTAGCAATTAGAGGTAAAGGTGGCATTAAAGAATTTAATTCGCTAGCAAGATCAAAGCTCTCGAATTGGGCTATCTCATATTTGAGAGATTTATCAAAATCAAAATCGCTGCCCTGCCAAACCCTATACTCATTACTAAATTTTCTAAAAGTAATGATTGATTTTTTTTGCAAGGTTTCAAGTCCCTGCAAGAGAACTTTTTTAGGATAAATAGTTTCCAAGATTTCATTTGAAGCCTTGAGATTTTGCGATGCACCAACAATATTAAGCAACCCAATTGTTTTAAGAATATCGACTGTATTTGCTTCAACATCGCCAAGTCTATTTATCGCCTCACCTACTATGACCCATTGTTTGTGAGTAAAGTGATCAAATACAGATGATGCTTGATTGGTAACAAAATAATCATACATAACAGAAGGTAAGATTAAATTTGGAAAATCAAGTTCGCGTAATTGAGATTGAAATCCAAACTTTTCAGAGCTTCCAAGGTAAGTAAAAACCGTTCTCTCATTTTGACCTAATTTTTGAGCTAATGTTGGTAATAAAATCGCCGTAATAGGATGAAGAGGATAAACACTAGAAAGAAAATTTACAGAATCTCGTATTTTAGAAATGTCAGGAAAAATTTTATTATCGACAATCCCCTGGGCTGATGTCTTAAGAATTTTTTTAATGTTTGCAGTTTGAGATAGGGAAAAATTAGTAATAATAGCTTTTGAAATAATTCTAATAGTTTGCTCAATATTTTCTAGAAACCCTATTTCAGTAAACCTTCCACCAATTTTTTTCCACTCTAATTTAGTATCTATATCAAGCTCTTTAGCATAAAACTCTAAAGATTGATGTTGCATACCTATTAAAAATAAAGGAACTGATCTCTTATTTACGGATGACTCAGATAAAACTTGCAAAATGCTTATATGGTCACTTTTATCTTTATTTTTCGCTGCATACTCTGCAAATTTTCCAAGCTCATCAATCGCTATTACAATCCCAACAGGAGGCTTTTTATTTGATTCTAAGCCATCCTGGATAAGTTCAAGAAGATTAATTACATCCTGTGACGATGGATTTTTTCCTATCGAAAGGATGCATTCATTGATTGCAGATTTAAATTTTTTATTAAATTTTATATCTTCAATGCTATTGAGAACAGATTTATAGAGTGCATTTGGCAATGAGGCATAGGAACCAGTTACCAAGATGGTTAAAGCGCCACCTTTAGAGCCAAGATCAATAAATTTCTTAGTTAAATCAGGATCGAGGGGTTTGAGTTTCTCTAAAGCAGTTTTAAATAAAGTTGATTGTTTATCTTGAAGAAGTGCATTTAAGAAAATTGCAAAAGAAGATTTACCTGATCCATATGGTCCAATCAACGACCATGCTCTAGGTTGCTTAGAGTAAGTAAAACCATTAACAATACTTTTAAGGGTTTTTAAACCAGTAGAAGTCAAGACATAAGCATTAATGGCATCTAGGGATAAATTATCTCGCTCAACATTAATTGATCGAGAAAACCAACCATCAATTTTAATTAGTTTATCTAATTTCATGATTTTGATGAAAAAAAGTCATTTAGAAATTTATATGGATCAAGTTTAGTTTTAATAAATAGGCTTTTTTGGTTTGCTGTATCAGAAATTCCAAATAATTTTGGATACTTTGTTACAAGTTCTTCTAAACTGAGGAAAAGCGACTCTTCAGAAGTTTTAAAAATTTTTTGAATGGACGGAAATTCGTCTGAATTTAATATTTGAGAAACTGGGATTTGCTTAAAGTCTCTTGGTTGGGAAAGTAGATCTACATTACTAAAAAAATTTTGAATATCAGCAATAAAAAAACCTAACAAACGACAGTCCATCGAGTCTCGATCTCTTACAAAACAATTATAAATACCGTCTGAATTTTTAGAAATTAAATTCAGTTCATGAAATGGATTTTCAAGCTGTTCTTCAATAGCTTGATCTTGAATATTAGCGCCTAAATATGACTTTAGAAGAAGATTCACATCTCTCTCTAGAGTCTTAGGAGAGACTGACTTAGTTGTATTATTTTCTAGCCAAATAGTAAGCTCATTAAATACTTGCAGTTTCGAAAAGGTTGTTTGAGTGAAATGATTAAAAAACCAAAAGTACATTGTTGCCAAAGCGGGATTTGTACAAAGCTTCCAATGAAGCAACCACAAGGAATTAATATCCTCTAAAAAAGGATCTTTACCATCATCAGGATCCAGCAAGTAGTTAGCAAAACTAGTTAATTCTGAGGGACTGCTTTGATCTGTTAACTGATAAGCTGAAAGCCAATAGCGCATGGACCCCAACATATTTTTGCCTACCCCAAGAGTATTTAAAGCCTCTGGAGAAGTAAAAATATCTTTATTTTCTTTTAATGCACTCAAGCCTTTATAGATCCAGTTATAGCGTAAAGCAAAGGTCTCATTTCGACCAAAGGCAATATTTGAGCTCTCAAAAATCATGTAATTATCTTAACATTCAATACTAAGAAAATGCCGAGTCAGGTTAGGAATTAGAGACTTTTTCAATCACTCTGCCCTGATCAATGTCCCATTTTAAATTTGCCTTAGGGTTTCTTTTAGCTGGATCTGGATGAGAGCAATATAAGCTTTCTGTAGACAGAATTTCATCATAGGTTCTTCCGTTTTTACCAAGCCATAACAACCTATCGATATTATGCTTTGCAATTAAACGATTAGTGTTAAATCTTGGATTAACAATAAACCGTCTTTCATTCATTAGATTATTCTGGATTGAATGAAGAGTTTTACGTTCAATTAAATCAATATAAAGCTCCTTAAACTGAGAGACAATATCAGCATCTGATTCAGATGGTGGTATATGACCATGCTTTTTAAGATCATTGCTTACTAATTGATATACTTCAGGGTCTGATTCCTTCAATAACCGATACTGAATCCGGTCTTGCTCCTTAAGTTTATTGTATCGTTCCAAGGGAGAGGTACTGCCAAATGAAGCCATGACAAGTTTAATTTTTGACATAAGTACGCCAGACATATTGTCTACCTGGGTTTGATTCCAGTCATAATTTGATTTATTTGATAGATTTTCTAATGAATCAATAGCTTCGAGCGCTCTTTGCAAACGATTTTGAGAAACTCTTTCAAATCTTAATTTTCTTATTGATTTTTTCATGATAAATATTATATATTGTTAAATGTAACATTTAAACAACTAAATATAATAATATGCTGCTAAAAAAAGAAATTGATGAATTCGAATTTATAGAGGTAATGCAAGCTATTGGTCTATCAAATTCAAGTAGAGACTATAAATATTGCAATGCAATCAAAAGGGATAGATTGCACTTTAGTATGGGAGTGCAGTATCAATATGATGATCTTCCTACAACTCTTGTTGGACTTGAGCTCCTTTTTAAAGGGTTAGTAATTTGTGAACGAGACTTTGACTGGCGAGGAGGCTCTGTTGCCTCGAATATAAAGATCATGCAAATTATCCGAAGACGTTCAAAGTCTCCTGTAGCTTTGAGGAATTTAGATAAATTAATCAAATGGACATTTATTAACAAGGGTCGCAATCCATACACACCGTTTGGTGGTACAAAATACTCAAACGTAGGATCTCTCTCTGAACTAGAAGGAATAGAGGAAACTGAAAGAAGGAATGCTATTAATCATCGAGAACTTGAAAAAATGCAAATGCAAGCTGCAGAAGCAACTAGAAAGTTAGAACAAGAATTAATCAAAAAGAGAGATGAAGAAAGAAAAATTAAAAACGCCGAGAGATTTAAAATATTCCAACAGCAGATCAAACAATTCCAGGCTCAAGCTGATGCCGATAAA
>MDSV01169228.1_pt1 | contig 15116 bp, 11 predicted proteins | sample 810851 | NCBI WGS metagenome assembly MDSV01 (sample SAMN05326640, study PRJNA326480) | marine metagenome | isolation source: seawater | place: Atlantic Ocean: North East | collected 2012
CCTGCGCGCGCCGGACGCCTTGAGCGCGCGGGGGGTGGTCACGCGCGCGGAGAGCGCGGACGCCGACATGGTGAAGGCAGCCATTGCGATTGTTGACGGATTCGATGCACGAGGCGCCGACGTGTCGTCGAACGCGCGCGGGTGGGGACAGCGCCTCGAGAGATTCGAGAGTCGCGTCGAGCTTAGATTCGCGACGCCGAGACGTGCAGGATCCGATCGCGACCGACGAGCGGAGGCGAGGGGTTGTGGAGACGTAAGACGCTCGAACGGCGCTTTAGTGCGTCGACGCGCGGGCTTCAAGCACGGCCGTGGATCGTAGCCTGACGTCCACGTTTACTTGTCATTTATGCCTCGACGAATAAGAAGCCGGGAAAATGGTTGGATTTCGTAAAGATTTTTCGAGGGTCTGCAACTCATGAAAGGTCCCCGCGACTCGAACAATTTTCGAAGCTGTGTTTTCTCCGGTTTTGCCCTCCGCCAAATGCTGCCCCTGCCAGACATCGGCACAATCGCGCCTGTTTGGCGCAGCGACCGATTGCACGACGCGCCGCTGCAATATATACCCTCCGAACCATCACCGAGGCAACCACTCTGCGGCGCGAACGCCAGGGACGGCGCGGGGTGCGGGAGGCACGCGCGTCGCGGGCACTTCCCGGACCTCTCCCGTCGACGCCGACGAGCTCGGGCCCGACCGCGGTCTGCGCCGCGTCCGTCGCGCGCTCGGATCTTAATCGGGCCTCCGCTCCGAGAGACCGAGACGACCCCCTCTCGCCCTCGCGCGCTCGACGTCGGCTTTTTCTTTCGTCCCGATGGGCGCGCCGTTCCTGGAGCCCCCCGGGCGCGCGGCGGCCACCTACCGCAGCGACGAGATGGCGTTCAGGACAGCGAAGGTGCCCGACCGCGCGCTCGCCGCGAAGCGGTTCGTCGAGACCCACTACCGGGGCGCGGACTTCCTCGGCACCAAACGCGGCCGCGCGTGGAACGGGTCCACGGCGCTCCGCCCCGAGCCCCTGAGGGGCATGCGCCGGGACGAGGCACGCGCGAAGTGCCTGAGCACCACGCGCGACGGGCTGACGCTTCCGCGACACACTTCGAGGCCGTTCGGGTTCGGGGGAGATCCGCTCGGCGCGACGGCGACGAAGGCGCGCGAGCTCGGCGCGGAGGCGGCGACGCGGAGGCGAGCTTTTTCTTTTTCGCCGGCGGCGGCGGGGAAGGACTCCGACGCCGCGCGCGACGCGTCACGCCGCGAGACGGCGCTCGTGAAGCGCGAGCGGGACTCGGGCGTCGTGAAAGGCGCGCTCGGCGTGGGGCACAGGAGCATCGCGTTCGAAAAGCCGTTCGCCGCCTCCTCCCGCGCCCCCGGAGGGTGGTCGGCGAGCGTCGCCGTCGGGCGAGACGAAAAAGAAGTCGCGACGGAGGTTTCGCGGCGCGTCTCGGCGCGCGCCGCCTCTTTGACGATCCTGGAGCGTTCGGCGAAGCGCTACGTGTCGCCTTTTCAGGCGGAAATCGCGAAGCAGAAGACCATCCGCGCGTTGAAGGCGAAAGGCGAGTGGCCGAACCCGAAACCGCCCGTGACGGTGATCCCTGGTACCACGAGAAGCCGCGCGAAAAAAGCCGACCTTCGCGCCGTCGCCGACCTCGACGCGTTCGACCCAAACGGAAGGTGAAGGGTCCTTTCGACCGTTTCGCGACCGGCGAGGCGGTGACGTGAAGCGCTCGTTTGCGCGCGCGCGCGTTCCAATGCGTGATGAGGACGTTTAGGTGGTGTGTGTGGTCGTATTTACGTAGCAGCGAGCTTCACCGCGGCTCGACCGTCTCGGCTCGGTTTTCGGTTCGCGAAGAGCGCTTTTCGCTTTTCACACGGGTCGAGAAAAACATCGTCTTCGTCACGTCCTCGAGCGATTCGCCAGAATTCGACGCGCCCATCCGACCGACGACCGGTTTCGTCTCGCGCGATGGACGTGGAACCGCAGTACCCCGTGGACGCGGCGACGCAGGACGCGATGCAGGATGGCGCCGGAGGCGGTGGCGCCACTGACGCCACGAACGCGGCCAACTTGGACGAGTACATGCGTGAGTCCGGTGGCGTGAAAAAGTCGCGCGGCGGACGCGGGCCCGGAGGCGAGCGTCTGAAGGTCCGGGCGGTCATCGTGAAACGCACGAGCGGTCCCACGGGCGGAGGCCGCGGCGGTCGGGGCCGAGGCCCCTCCGGAGGCGCCCCCAGGAAGGTGCGCAGATGAGACCCCCGTCCGCGCGTGCGAGACTCCATCGTTCGCGCATGCGCGCTCGTGCCGTCAGATCCGACGCGTCCTCGAATCCCCGCCGAATCCCTGCCGCGCGCCCTCCGGCTGACCCTCCCCCTCCTCGTCATGTCTCGTTCTCCCACCAGCGCGAGCGCGTGTACAAGCGCGAGGACGGGTTCGTGGCCATGCACATCTACGGCAAGGACGTGATCGTGGTGGCGCCCACCGGCGAGGTGCGTCTGGACGCGGCGGGCGACACCGGCCACAACACCTTCCGCGCCATGAACGAGAGCTTGAACAAGTTCGGGTTCAAGCTGAGTAAGAGCCCGAGCGACGAGACGCAGTGGACCCTGGGCGACGGCAAGAGGTTCCTGAAGCGATACGAGGACGGCATGACCATCCCTGCGCCCGTGCCCCCCGGGCCGGGCCGGGCCCTGGCGCTCATGCAGAGAGACGACCCACCGGCATCCGCGTCGCGCGGACACTACGGGGGTCGTGGGTTCGGAGGCCGGGGGTTCGGCGCGCGCGGGCGCGGGCGGTACTGAGGCGAGCGTCGAAATCCGCGGCGTGGGTTCTGATATGATACTCCGATAAAGATATTATGCGTGTGTACGGATACGAAAGTACACGACGAACTGTTAACACGCACACGACGCCGCCGTCGTCGCGCCGCGATTCGTTTCGTCGCGTCAGTTTGCGCTCGCGTGTTCGCGTTCCTCATCGTTCACGGGTCCGGGGGTCGAGACCGCTATGTGTCCTCCAACTCCTCACCCTCACCGATCAGCGCGCGCTCCACCTGGTCATCGTGGAGCAGCGCCTTAGCCAGCACCAGCGCGCGCTTCGTGCCCGACGGGCCGAGCGCGGCCGCGAGGCTCCGCGCGCTGGAGAGCCGCGCGGTCGCGCGCGCCCCGAGTGTCCCTGCCGAGGCGCCCTCCCCGGTCAGCAACCTTCGGATCGCCTGCTGCGCGTTTGCGCCCCCGCCGGGTGTGTGCGCCCCCCCCGCGCGCCCCGCCGCGCGCGCCGCGACGCCGATGCCCGCGCGCACGCACGGCGGCCGGCACGCCATCGCGGCCAACTGCCGCGCCGCCCTCGCGGACGCCATCAAAGAGTGGGCTTCGGGACAAACCTCGGCACGCGAAAACCATTTTCGATGTCTCAAGGCTCGTTTTGTGTTCGACGCTCCCCGGTTCTTCTGTCCGAGACGCCGGACTCTTGAAGAAAGAAAGAACCACACGTGTCCTCTTCATTGTGCGTGACGTTCGTGTCCTTCGCCATGGCGAGCCTGGACGCGGACGAGTACGCGCTGGACGAGCTCACGTGTCCCATCACGGGCGAGATTTTCCTCGACCCTGTGCTGTGCGTCGGGGACGGGCACACGTACGAGCGGCTCGCCGCCGAGCGGTGGCTCACCACGCACGCGACGTCTCCTTTGACTGGTCAGCCTCTGGCGCAACCGGAAGGATTGACGCTGGTGGAGAACCACTCGGTGCGGAAACAGGCGGCGGCGCTGGTCCAGCGTCGGCCCGAGCTCCGGCCGACCGCCCCTCCCGCGCCGCACCTCGAGCCCCCCGTTCCGTCCGCGCCGCCCGGGCGGGACCTCATAGATCTCGCCGACCCGGGGGGTGGCGCGCGAAAGGATCGGAGCTCGTGCGAGAAGCGAGAGGCGTCGAAGGGCGCCGCGACGCCGTCGTCGCCGCCGGGACCGTCCCCGTCCGATGTTTCCTCGACGAAAAGCGAAAAGACGAGCGCGACAAAGTCGCGCGGGGCTGGGACCGGGACCGGGAACCCGTTCGACCCTCCCCTTTCGTCCTCGCTGGTGGTGAAAACGCTCGTCTCCTCGAGAGACGCGCCGGCGCGCGCGTTCGCGCTGCGCCCGTCGCGGCGCGCGCCGCGCTGGGAGCACGGCGACGGCGCGAGCGGGTGCGGTTTCCTGGCGGCGTCGTCCTCCGGCGACGTCGTGGCGTGCGCCTCGGCCAACTCCTCCGTGGTCACCGCGTGGCGCCCCGGGGTCGGCACGGCGCGCGCCCCGCGGCCGCCGGTCGCGAGCGTCCGCGCGGACGACTGGGTGCTCTGCGGCGCCGTGGCGCCTCGCGGCGACTGGGTGTGCGCGGCGGGGCGAGGCAAGTTTCTTCACCTGTGGCGCGTGGACGTCTTGAACCCGGACGCGGGCGCGGGCGCGCCTCTGTTTCACCGAGCCGACTCCGAGCGGTTCGAGACCGTCCCGATCGGCGACGCGCCGTGGCACAAGGACTTCACCACGTGCGTCGCCGCGCTGGACGAGACGCGCGTCGCGTACGGCGCGCAGGACTGGTCCGTGCGCGCGACGGATTTCCGCGGCGGGAAGACAGCCGCTTCTTTTTTCGGGTCGGAGGCTTCCGCCGCCTCGGCCTCCTCGCTGCTCGGAAGGCTGTCGGCGTCGCCCACGGCCATCGCGACGAGTGCGGAGCTGCTCTGCGAGCAGAGCCTCGTGGCGGCGGGCGCGGAGGACGGGTCCGTGCGCGTGTTCGACGCGCGCGCGGGGCGTAAACCCGTCGCCGAACTCACAGACCACGGCGAGCCCGTGTCGGACGGCGACGCCGAGGCGACGCGCGCGCTGTGCCTCGGCCGCGACGCGCACTTCCTGCTGCACGGCTCGCTGCAGGGCGCGTGGGTCCGCGAGGGCCCGCGCGGGTCGTGGCGCGTGCGGCACGCCCTGAACCGGGGCCTCACGGCGGCGGCGCTCGTGCCCGAAGTCGACGCGTGGCGAAAACACGCGTTGGTCTCCGTTTCGGGTTTCGGCGTCGCCGCGCTGGACTGCGAAACGGGCGTTTTGGACGACGAGGCGAGCCGCGTCGGGTCCGAGCCGTGCTCGAAGCTGTGCGCGTTCGCGAGCGTGGATGCGGTGGTGAGCCACGCGGCGGAGACGGAAGAGGGGAACGCGCGACGGCGGGGGTGGTTCGCGCGCGTGTTCGGGTAGACGCGAGGAGGGGAGAAAGAATTTTTGCTCTCAAAAAAACGCAGACACTTCTCAAGATCGATGACTCAGCATGCGGTAACAATAAGGCAGTTGGCAATTTTGTATTAAACAGAATTGAAAGACTAAATGAACATGCACGATGGCAAAATATCCGACCTTTTTTTAACAAAGAACATTCAACAATCATAATCCTGCAGTCCCACCCGCGCGCACTTTCCACCTCGCAGAGGCGCACATCCAGTCACCGCCATCCATGGGTAACATCATCGTTTCGCCTCCCAACGAGGCCGCGATCATCTCCGGGTGCCGCGGCACGCGTATCATCATCGGCAAGTGCTCGTTCCAGTTCTGGGTTTTCGAGACGTGCAAAAGGCTCGGCCTCGAGCTCATGACCATCAGCGTGGAGAGCCGGAGCGCGGAGACGGCGAAGGGCGTGCGCATCTCTCTGAGCAGCACCGCGCAGATCAAGATCCTCACCGGGACCGGCGCGAAGGTTGACCTGGACAAGGTGGAGCTCGCGGCGCAGCACTTCCTCGGGTACTCGCGCAACGAGATCCAGCACGCCGTGCACCGCACGATGGAGGGCCATCAGCGCCAGGTGATCGGCACGCTCACCGTGGAGGAGCTGTACAAGGACCGCGCGTCGTTCTCGACGCGCGTCAAGGAGCTGGTCGACCCCGACCTGCAGGGCATGGGCTTCGAGCTCGTGTCGTACACGGTGACGGACATCGACGACACCGAGGGGTACATCACCGCGCTCGGCGCGACCCAGACCGCCGCCGTGAAGCGCGAAGCCGAGGAGGGCCGCGCCAGGAACGAGTCCTCGGCGCGGCAAACCGTCGCGAAGGCCAAGTCGGAGGCGCAGATCGCCGAGGCGGAGAACGCGCGCAACGCCACCGTGCAAGCGAACACGTTCGCCGCCTCCGAGGCGAGCTCGCTCCGCGACTTGAACTTGAAGCAGCAGGAGTACCAGAAGGAGGTGAACGAAGCCACCGCGCGCGCGGAGGCGGCGCTGCGCATCGAGACGGCGATCCAGGACCAGAAGGTGATAAAGCAGAAGACGCTGCAGAAAGTGGAGGAGGCGGCCGTGATGCTGCAGGTCACGGAGAAAGAGGTCGAGCGCATGAAAGCCGAAGCCGAGGGCGAGTCCGGCGCGCGCCTGCTGACGCAGCGCAACGAGTCCGAGTCCCTCAAAGTGCAGGCGGAGGCGCAGGCGTTCGAGACGCGCCAGAAGGGTCTGGCGCACGCCGACGCCGTGAAGGCGCAGGGCGACGCCGAGGCGGCGGTGATCCGCGAGAAGGTGGCGGCGTACCCCCGCTACGCGGACGAGCGCATGGTGCAGATCGTGATGAACGAGATGCCCGCGATCGCCGAGAAGGTGGCCGCGCCGCTCAAGAACACGGGCAAGATGATCTTCGTCTCCGGCGACGGCTCGGGGCCCTCCAAGCTCACGACGGACATCGGGAACATCGTGTCCGGCTTGCCGGACACCGTCGAGTCGCTCACCGGGCTGAACATCAAGAACGTCATGAAGCGCCTGGAGGGGGACGCCGCCTCGAGGTCGGCCGTCGACGCGACCGACTGAGCCGACGGCCGCTGCGGCGCGACCGGAGGAGAAGTCGAGACGGTCGAACGACGAGTCCCCCGCGCGCGAGAGCTAGTACGTATCTAATCTGATGACACACGTCGTCTTCGGCGTCTTCGGCGACGAACGATCCACGCCACGTCGTCTTCACACCACTATCATGATATCACTCCTCCGCCGTGGGATGGATCCTGCGCCTCGGCGACGGCACCTCCACCGGTTGCCCGTACAGCCGGCGGTACTCCCGTCCCGGCGGGTTCCCCGGGAAGATCTCGCGCGCTTCGTCGCCGAGGCCATCCGTCCCTGCGACCCCCGGCGCGTCCTTCGCGCGCACGGCGTTGCAGTTCCCGGAGGGGCTCAGCGAGCAACAGGGCTCGTTCAGACGCCACTTGAAAGGGGACAGCGAGGCGTAGGCGTCCGCGCGGAGGGACCCGTCGCCGCTCGCGGGTCCGTCGACGCCGTCCGGGCCTTTCCCCGCTAACGAAAATTTCGTCCGCGCCGCCTCCTCCTCTTTGCAGTCCATCATCCGCGCGCGCGAGAACTCGCGGAGCAGCGCAAACTCGTATCCTCCCTCAAGGTACTCCTCCGCGCGCGTCTTGAGCGCGGCCGCGCGCTTGGGGCTGACCAGCCCGGGGTACCGCGCGACGATCTGCGCGGTCGTGTTCTTCTGGAGCGCCCGCAGCCACGGCTCGACGCCCGGCGGGAGAGACGTGCCGACGAACCTGCCCGGCGCGTGGCACCTGGGGTCGAACACGACTTCGGGGCCGAGCAGCTCTGCGTCCCCGCGCCAACCGCACGCGTCGGCTTGGTCGTCGGCTTCGTCACGCTCCGGGGACGGATCGGCGACTTCCTTCGCGTCCGAGACGCGCGCGTCGTCGTCGCCGCCGGCAGCGGCGTCGAAGATGGACCCGACGCAACACATCCTTTTGTTTCCGTAGCGCACGTTGCGCAGGATGCGCCACCACTTGGTCCCCGGGACGAGGAAACTCGACACGGCGGTGTGCTCGTCGACGGTGAGCGCGTTATCGTTGTCGATCAAGCGCACTTTCACCGTGCCTCCGTTCGGCACGTCGCTGTCGTCCAGCAGGACGTTCTCGCCGTGCCGGTCGGTCTCGCCGAGCAAAAAGTCCCACGTCGCCGCCGCCAACAAATCGTCGCGGTCGACGTTCTTGGTGAACGCCCACACTTCCCGCGTCAGTCGCGACCCGCCGCTGTAGATCTCCACCGCGGGCACGCCTCTGGCGCGCTCGAACCACTGCGCGAGGACGCCGTCCAGCTTCACGCCGCCGCTCCCGTCGTCGAGCGCCTCCTCCTCGGAAGCCCGCCCTGTCGCGGCGAGGCTCGCGCGAGCTTTCGACGTTTTCTTCGGCAAGAAGCTCCGCACCTCGGCGGTCCACGAGCGGCCGACGACGCGCGATAAGTTGGCGTCCACGGCGATCTGGTCCAGCGCGCTGATGAACGCGTAGTTACACCTGCCGTGTCCAACCTTGCCTCCGCGAATAGGGCACGCCGCGCTCGGGTCCGCGTCCGCGCAAGGCGGCGTCGGGCCGAGGCTCGGGAACTGCCTGTACCCGCCCGGGACGCCGCACGTCATCTTGACGATCACGTCGCCTCGGTCCCTGGTGCGCCCGGCGAGCACCGCCGCGCCGCTGCGGCCGACGCTCGTCCGGATCGGCGCCTCCAGCGTGGAGGTGTTCACGGTGCCGTCCAAACGAGAAAGCACCACGTTGCACCCCAAGCACCGCGCGCAGTGCACCTTACCGTCCGCGCCTGGGGGTGGGGAGGGAGGTGGTTGCGGCGCATCGTCCAAAAGGCACTCGTCGCACGTGTCGCACGTCTCCCATGTCCCCAGGCCAGCTTCGTCCGGGGACCAGGCGGACGAAGGCTCCGCGGCCACGACAGCTCCCGCGGCGACCGCCGCCGCCGCGAGAAACGTCGCCAGCCACAGCGACGGTCCGCGCATCGGGAGGTGAGTTCCGAAGACGAGAGAGTCGAGAAAAACTTCTGTAACAACACGTTCTCGGAAAGGTTTCGGTCGGTCGGCCAGTCGGCCTTTTCAAAAAAAACTTGGCACCTCGGGAGAAGCGGCCCTCGATAGCGCACAACGCGCCGCGCTCGACGCAGGCACGCGCACGTCGCTCCGTCGCTCGCGCGCGCACTCCTTGGTGCCCACCCGTCTCGACGCTCGCGGACGTCCACGTCTGTAGTCGCCTCGCTCGCGGATCTCGATCGCCCCGGTGTGCCCACGTCTTTTTCCTCTCGTCGCGATGCTGTGGGTCGACAAGCACCGTCCCCACGCGCTGGATAAGTTCACCCTGGCCAACCAGGACACGGCGTCGCACCTGAAGCGCCTCGTGGCGGACGGTGACTGCCCGCACCTGCTGTTTTACGGCGTCAGCGGCGCGGGCAAGAAGACGCTGGCGCTCGCGGTGCTGCGCGAGATCTTCGGCCCTTCGGTGGAGAAGGTGAAGGTGGAGGGCAAGACCTGGAAGCTCGAGCAAGGCGACCGCAAGATCGAGGTTGAGCTGACGACCTTGAGCAGCAACTACCACGTGGAGATGAACCCCTCGGATGTGGGCACCAAGGACCGGTACGTCGTGCAGGAGGTTATCAAGGACATGGCCAAGAATCGCCCCATCGACGCCGCCGGCAAGCAGGGATTCAAGGTGCTCGTCCTGAACGAGGTGGACAAGCTGTCGAAGGAGGCGCAGCACGGCTTGCGACGCACGATGGAGAAGTACAGCCAGGCGTGTCGCCTGATTCTCATCTGCAACTCCGTCTCCAAAGTTCTGGACGCGGTGCGGAGCCGATGTCTGCCGATCCGCGTCGCCGCGCCGAGCGACGAAACCGTCGAGGCGCTCGTTCACGAAGTCGCGCGCCGCGAGAAACTGACGCTGCCCCCCGAGCTCGCCGGCCGAGTCGCCGCGCACGCCGAGCGCAACATGCGGCGCGCGCTGCTGAGCTTGGAGGCGTGCCGCGTGCAGACCTATCCTTTCAAACACGACCAGCCGGTGGCGGGCGCGGACTGGGAGGCTTACGTGACGCAGATCGCCAACGAGGCCCTGGCGGAGCAGTCGCCCAAGCGACTGCTGCAGATCCGCGGGCGGCTGTACGAGCTGCTCGTGAACTGCGTGCCCCCAGAGGTGATTCTGCGGCGGTTGACGCGCGAGCTGAACAAGAGGCTGGACGCCGAGCTGAAGCACGAGGTGGCGCGGTACGCCGCGCACTTCGAGCACAGGATGCAGGAGGGCCAGAAACCCATCATCCACCTCGAGGGGTTCGTCGCGCAGTTCATGGCGTCGTACAAAAAGTACCTCATCAGCAGTTTCGGGTGAAACGTCGCGTGGCGCGAAAAAAGTGTACGCGTTTCGCGAGCGTCTCTTCTCGCGGCGGCGCGCGACGGGCGCGGCGCGCGATCCGGGGAGAAGCGACCGTGCGACACCTCGGTGTCGGCGGGACGAGATCGGGCGAAATGGCACCGAAGGTTCGCGTCGTCGCGCGATGGGAACCGCGCGTTCGTAGTCTGTTGAAGTGTACACGCCGTCGGTTTCCGCGTCAAACGCGAATCCAACTTCTGCCCGGCTCGACGACGACGCGACCCAAACGCGTTTGAGACAAAGGACAGAATGTTGCCTCCCAGAACGCGCGCGCGGCCCACGCCGCGAACCTTTTTTTTCACTTCCACTGCCCGGAGCCGCAGAGCGCGTGTGCGATGGCGGACGACGCGCCGGCGTTCGTGGACCTGCACGCCGCCGCGCGCGCCGGCGACCTCGAGGCGCTCGGCGCGAGGGTCGCCGCCGGGGATGACGTGGACGGCAGGGACAAACACAAACGGACGGCTCTGCACCTGGCCGCGTGGGCGGGACAGGTGCGTCCACAGATCAGTGCCCCCCCCTCTCTTCGCTTCGTCGTCTTCGTCGTCGCGTGACGGCCGCTCCTCTGCTTCCCGATCCTGCCCTGACCGCCTCTCCCGAACGACCGCGAACGCTCCGAACGCCACCCCACGGCGACCAGACGGACGCCGTGAAGTTCCTGGTGGCCTCCGGCGCGAAGGTGGGCGCGGAGGCGATGGATGGCATGACGCCGTTACACTTCGCGTGCCAAAAAGCGCGCTTGGAAACCGCGCGCGCGCTCGTCGCCGCCGGCGCCAACCCCAAGGGTCTGACTCACAAAGGCGAGAACGCGCTGCACATGGCGGCGCGCGGGGGGAGCCTCGAGGTGGTGCGGGCCGTGCTGCGCAGAAAAGTCGACCCGCTGCACAGAAACAAGAGGGGCGAACGCGCGAGCGACGTCGTTCGCGGCGACGAGAAAGACGCCGTACGCGAAGCGCTCGCCGCCGCCGAGGAGGAGAAGCGCGCGCACCTGGAGGCCACCGCGGAGGGACGCGCGGCGGTCGCCGAGGAGGGTGAGGGCGGCGGTCCTTCGATCGGTCCTTCGATCGGTCCTTCGATCGGTCCTTCGATCGGTCCCTCGATCGGGCCACCCGCGAAGCCGGCGGCGGCGCGCGCCGGGAAGCGGCCCATCGCCGAGGTGGCAGATGCGCCGGCGGACGCGCTCGCCGCCGCGAACGGCGCGAAAAAGAAAAAGGCGCCCATCTTGTCCTTCGGGGACGACGACGACGAGTGAGCGGTTCGCGAGACGACAGGAGACGCCTTTTTTTATTCGTCGTTCGCGCGCGGGCGAACGCGCGGTGCGGTTGCGACGCGCGCTCTTTACAGTACCTAGTATTTACGCGTGAAACGTACAAACGCGTCTTCGGCGCGCGCTCCGCTCCACGGGACGCACGAAAGCGCGTCAGTCCATCCCGGGCTGCCCCGCGGCGCTCCCCGCGTCGTACCCCCCGAACCTGAACGCGCGCAGGTAGTCGATGACGACGCCGTCCAGCTTCGCGGGCTTGATTCCCAGCTCCTCGAACCCGAGCGACTTGGGGTGCTTCAGGTAGTCGCGGGACTGCGCGTCGATGTACGAGCGCGTCAAGCCCGTGGGCGTCGGCAGCGGGAACGGGACGCGTCGCAAGAGGTACTCGTGCGGCGCTCCGAGCAGTTTCAAGATGAACGAAGGCACGTACAGAATCTTGGGGTTCTGCGCGCGGATCACCGTGTTCGTCAGCTTCACCAGGTCCTCCATCGTGTAGGTCTTCTCACCGCACAGCTCGTACGTCTTGCCCGCCGTCCGCTCGTCCTCGACCGCGGCTTGAATCGCGAGGCCGACGTCGTCCACGAAAACCGGTTGGTGCTTCGAGCCGCCGTCGTCGACGAGCGGCGTCGCCGGGAACTTGCACGCGTGCTCGGCGAAGACGTTCAGCAGGCGGTCCTCCGTGCCGATCAGCTTCGCGGGCTTGATGATCGTCGCCGCCGGAAACGCCGCCTTGACCGCGGCGTCCCCGATCGCCTTGGTGCGGTAGTACGCGCTCAGGTGATCCTCAGCCGCGCCCAGCGCGGAGACGTGAATCAGCCGCTCCACCGTGCCCACCTGCTTGCAAATCTCCGCCAGGCGCGCGGGGAAATCGACGTGCACGTCCTCGAAGGAGAAGTTGCGCGTTTCCCACTCCCTGCCCACCATGTTCACCACGACGTTGCTCCGCTCCACTGCGTACTTGATCGCGTCGTCGTCGCGGATTGAATAATCGAGGTTGACGATCTGTCCGAGGTCGCCCATCACCTTCAAGTGCTGCCTGGCGTTCTCGTTACACCGCGCCGGCAGGATCATCCGAGACCCGCTCTTGGCGATGTGGTTCACCACGTACCTGCCCAGGAAACCGGTCGCGCCGAAAACCGTGCTCGTGATCCCGCTGCGTTTGTTCGTTCGTTTGACGTTCGGGGGAGAGTCAGAACATTCGCGACTGCGAAAGCGGCGAAAAACCGCCCGTTGTCGCGGTTTCCTGCCAGCGGCGCGCAGACCGAGGATTCGCGAGTCACTCGGCTAGGGTTGGCAGGCGCGATGGAGGACGAGTCACGCACCTGATGGAGGAGCGGCCGCCCGTGCCGCGGTGCTCGAACGTCACCGGAAGGGAAGAGTTGTCCCGCGTGAAGACCTGCGTCCGTGAGCGGGGACGGTGGGGGATGCCTCGTCAGCGGAGGCTGGGGAGACGCGGACCGCGCGAAGCGACGGTGGATGGAATCCGCGTGGGAGCGCTGCAGCGAGAGCCCGAAACGGAGCGCGCGCGTCACGCACCTTGTTCGCATCCCCGAAAGCCTGCCTCGCGGCGTCCACCGCGGCGGCGGGGTACCCGCGGGGCACAGCCCGCTGGAGCTGCCTGGTGGACAGCATCGTGCGGCGAACTGTGACGCCGGGCGCGCCGAACCCGCGCGTGGCGATGATCAAAGCACGTTCAAGGAGACGCGGTCACGCGCAGGATTTTTATTTTTTTCCCGAGCGACGAGCTCTGCAGCAGACGAGCGACGAGACTCGCTCACAGTCGCGCCGGTGGTTTCCGTTTTCGAAAAAAAGCGACGAGAGACTGACCGACGCGCCGACGAACCTACTTCTCGCTCGTCGTCTCCGCTTCCGCGAGCATCCTCGCGGCTTCCCTGGCCGGCTCGACCGGCTCCAGCGCGGTGGCGCGCAACTTCGCCGTGGGCGCGACCGCGGTGGCGACGGGCACGCCCCCCAGGGACATGATCCGCGTCACCGGGCCGGGCGCGGACAACGCGGCGACGCCGGCGGCGTCGCCGGCGGCGTCGCCGGCGGCGTCTCGCGACGGCGCGCCGTACTTGTACTCCACCGTGGCGAGCACTTCGCCGAGCGAGGCGGCGTGCCCCACGGCGGCGAGCAGCGGCCCGCTCTCGACCTCGCCCAACGCGCGCCCGCAGTACCCCTCCGTGGCGTACGGGGCGGAGGACCCCGCGGCGGCGGCGGCGGCGTCGAAGCGCGCGACGACGCGGCCGTGCTTTTTGGCGAGCGCCAGGACGGCGGCGCGGACCGAACGGGGGAGCGCGGCTTTCCCGGCGCCGCCCGCGACCCAGCAGTCCGCCGCGGCCTCGCCGTTCGTCAGGCTCACGCCCATCTCCACCTCGAACCCGCACGCGGCGTCGACGGCGCGCGCGAGCGCGGCGTCGTCGCGGAACCGCTCCGCGGGCGGCCGGCACGCGGAGCAGCCGGCGACGTCCGACGGCGGACCCGAGACGTCGCCTCCGGCGTCGTCGAACCGGACGTCTTCTCTCGCCCTCTCCGCCCTCCGCTCGGCGACGAGCCGCATCGCCGCCGCGGCGCTCGCGGCGCCGAACGACCCGGCGTCGCACCCGCAGGAGAGGCACGCCCACTTGGCGCACAGAAACGAGACGCGCGCCACGCGCGCGCGCACCGTCCACTTGCGGCGGTCCACGCAGCCGCCGGCGAAACCCGCCGCCGCGCCGCGCGCCACCGCGTCGAGCGTCGCGCGGCGCGCGTGATGCGTCGGCGCGTTTCTCTTCGAGCTCGACGGTCGCGCCCGGTCCGACGGGAGTGCATCGAGAGCGCGCGCGAGCGCGAGCGTGGACGCCGCCGGCTCGAGGACGCGCAGGACGGTCCGGGAAGTCAGCTTGAGGTAGACGTTGGCCGCGGCGGAGACGTGCGCGGCGGCGCGCTCGACGAGCACGACGGCGCCCGCGCCTATGCCCAGCGGGACGCGTCGCGGATCCATGCCCCCGACGTACGCGTCCACGACGTCAAACCCGTTATCCACGTCCACGAAGCTCAGCCTGAGCTTGCGCTCGCCCCCGCGGTCGTCCAGAACTCGCTCGTCGCGCGTCACCCGCGCCAGGAAGGGGGGCGAGAACCAAGGTTTAGGCGGCCACGCGAACGTTTTCGGCGCGAGCGCCGCCGCCGCGGCGCTCCGGTCCGAGCGCGGGAGCGAGAGGGGCGCGCCCCCCGGACCCGACTCGGCGAGTCGGCTCGCGCCGCCGCCGAGCGAGAACCCGAGGTCGGGTCTCCAGACCAGCACGTCGGACACGCCGCACGCCGCGGGCGGCGGCGGCGCGAGCCGGTGCTCGCCGAAACCGCCGCCGGGCGCGGAGGCGGAATCGGAGGCGTCCGCGTCGATCACCGCCAGGTCTTCGCGGCGCGCGCGGACGTGCACGCGGCACGCCGCGGGTTTCGGGTCTCTCGGGTCGTTCACGGGCTCGCCCCACAGGCTCGCGCCCTCGCAGAAGACCGTCCACCGCTTCAGCACGACCAGCCCCCCGAGCGGCAAGGTCTCCGCGGCGCGCACGGACGCGTCCTCGATCTCTACGTGCACGCGCCCGGAACGCGGCGCGCGCGCGCGGGCGGACCGACTCGCGCCAGTCGACGCGTCGTCGGCGGAGGGAAACGGCGCGTCGCTCAGCTCGAGCGAGAGGCGCGCGCCGCCGTCGTC
>MDSV01089723.1_pt1 | contig 15114 bp, 5 predicted proteins | sample 810851 | NCBI WGS metagenome assembly MDSV01 (sample SAMN05326640, study PRJNA326480) | marine metagenome | isolation source: seawater | place: Atlantic Ocean: North East | collected 2012
ATCTTTCGCAAGTACGACACCAATCCAACCGACGGCGTGCTCGATTACGACGAGATCGACCGTGCGATTCGCGAACAGGGCGGAGACAGGTACATCTTGAAAGTGTGGAACCAGACTCGCGCGCTTCGTCTGTCGCTCGGCCACTTCATGAAGGCGAACGTTGTGCCGCACATGTGCGCGTCGTCTGAAAGCGCGCAGTCCGTATCTTTTGAGGGCGTCGTGTATCCGTCGACCGAGGCCGGTCGAGAGACTACGCGAAAGGATTGCGCTCAAAATGCCAAAGCGATGTCTGTCGACTGGAAGTACGGGCCGAAAAATCCACCAAAGTCGGGAGACACCGTGTGTGTCTTCTTGGACGGTGTTTTGTTTCAAGTCAACGAGCCGAAAAGCGCAGCGCCGCCGAACAGCAACGGTCATCACTCCAAGGTGGCTGGACTGTACACCTTGACGAAAGTTACCGATAAGCGACCCGTCGTGGGTGCGATCGGGGACGTTCAACCGTCTCTCGTCGCGCAGTTCACCTTTGACACCGAGCGTGAGATCGGAAACACTGTCAGCAGCGATCGCATTTTCTCGGCGGCGCCACTCGCCTCGGGCCAAAAGGTTAGACCGTACATTTTGTATTCACGTCGGCCTGTGTCCGCGTGCTCGGGAGCGTCCGGTGGTAAGTGCATCACAGCACACGGAGGCGGTTTCAAATACGTCGGCGATGCACTCGGCGGCGCCGTCGCGTTTTCGGCTTGGGTTAGGGTCGCGGCGAGCTCTGCGACGACGTTGATTGAGTTCAGCGGTACAAATGGTCAACTGCGTAATTCTTTCACGTTGGTCATGGACTGTCCACCTCGACGGTCCACGTGTACGCTGCGCGCGTCGTACGGTCATATCGGAGTGGATGGTAAAAAACTCGATCTCGCGAAGAGAGAAATCTCGACGCTAAGCTTGCGTCAGTGGGTACTCGTGGGCTTCACGCTCAGCCATAACGCCGGCTTGAAACTGTTCGCATTATCGGACGGGTCGACTGCCACGAGGACCGCGAGTGACCCTTCGTGGCCGAAAGACACGCTTCCGAAACTTCCAAACATCAAGTTCTTTGCGGCGTCGAGCGGCGGTGGTAGGCAGCACATCGACGACGTTCGATTGTACACAGGTATTATGGACATGGAAATGTTTCTCAGCGCGCGGGACTGCGGACGGAGCACATTGTGCGCGATGCGCGCGCACGCGACTCCTTCGCATCGTCGCGTCGTCTGCGTCTTGACGCAAGTTAAGGGCGCCAAGACGGGACAGCCCGCGTGTGTCGGCGGGTTGTACTACGACGGAACCGCAATCGACATACGCGCATCGATGGATCTCGCTGGAGTTGTTTTTGAGTTTCGAGACACCGCGTGGGAAGAAAAGTCGTTTGAAATCGAGCGCAGAGCGCCGGTGGTCAACAGCAAGTTTGATTCCAAGTTTGATACCGTCGTTCTGATTGAAGGTGGTTTGAAAGGCTGTGCCGCAAAGTTCAGCTCCATCACATACATGGATAGGGATGCCTCGTACACGCCCTACGCCGAATGGCTTTATCGCATCACGACGAAGAATCCGGATTCAGACGACGCCAATGAGATAACCTACTTGTTGTCTTCCCAGCTCACTTTTCGTACGCCTTGGATGTCACAGATTGAGGGACGCGTGTTGGCCGGCGCGTCTACTGAGGGAGTTCGAAACGTACGAATGTGCGCAGAATTTGACACATTCGTGACGCGCACTCCGGTGAGCGAAGATTTCCAAGATGACGTCGAGTATGAGAATCTCGCCGCTTTCAAAAGTGTGACGCATTCAAACGGAGCTCAAACGTCTACATCGTATGTCGTCACGGATGGCGAAGATGCGGGCGAAAGTAACAATGTCGACGCCAACGAGTACATACGAATCGATCTCGGCGGGTGGGTATCCGTGTCGAGCGTGGACGTGTGCCATAAACGTCCAAAACCATCGGTGACGTCGACGTTCGGCGCGTACGTCCAAGATTACGACCCTGGTAAAAGCACGTACTTCGGACACGAGTGTTTGGTGGACAATTCAGTTGATGTTGGTCAAGATTCACGTGTACACGCGTGTTTGACGTACACGTGTAAAGGCACCGACGTAAATTCGTTTCACGGACAGTACGTCACTGTGAAAGCTCTGACGAAGGCCAAGGTGACCGAAATCAAAGTCAACGGTCGCAAAACGAGATGCAAGTACACCGCAGTCACCGGTGACGACGGCGAATATGCGATGGATCTCGAAGACACATCTGGCAAGGTTCCGGTAAAAGCGACGCTGCACATCGGGGCTTACAAGGAGGAAATTTTCCCTGAAACCACGGAAGTCTTGATCGACTCAAAAAGGAATGCTCAAGGACAGTACGCGGTCCCCAAGAGCCAGGCACACAACGTATTGCTAATTCTTCGAGAGAATTTTGAAACCTCGGAGCTTGGAAAGTTTCGAAACGACAGGCAAACCGAAATTCTATCATCGCCGCGCGCATCGGTGAATGGAGTTCACGCGGATGAATTCACAGCGTCGCACGAGCTCGAATACGATGAGTTCGAAAACAGTGATTTTGATCATTTCGGAGTCAACGAATCAGAGCACGGAGTCTTCGATCGAGACGGCGGAAACGAGACAGCGACGGCGTTGGGCGACGACGACGCCGACGACGCCGCGCTCGGGGTGAGGTACGGGTGCGACGAGAGGCTCAGAGGTTGGAGACACGAATTGTATCGTGGGTGCCAGTCGAAGACGAGGAGCGGACGCACGTGTCAGAGCTGGGATCGGCAATGGCCTCACGGGCACTCGAGACGCAAGTGTCACAAGGGCTCGTGCGGGAACAACTATTGCAGAAACCCTGACGGCGAGCCAACCATCTGGTGCTACACGACGGACAGACGAAAACGTTGGGAGTTTTGCAGTCCGTTACCGAGACCGGTGCATTGTAGCGGTTATTGGTCAGGCTGGACATCATGTTCTCCGAGTTGCACGAGTGGCAATCGCTATAAATACAGGTACTACAAAATCACGAGGTATCCTAAGTATGGCGGCAGGAGTTGTCCGTATCGTCACAACTACCGGCAACGCGCAAGATGCTCTTCGAATCCGTGTCCGGTGAATTGTTACGGCCGGTTTGGATCGTGGTCGACGTGTGACGCGAAGTGTGGTTGGGGCAAGCAACAAAAGACGTTCAAGATATACAAGGCAGCAAAATACGGTGGCAGGTCGTGTAGTTATGGGAACGGATACAAGCAAACGAGAAGCTGTTATTCCCAACACTGTCCGCCGCCTCCGCCGTCCCCTCCACCACCAGGCGCCGCCGAGGTGGATGAATTCATCGAGTGGGTACTTTTGAAGGGCACCAAATCAAACGGAAAAGGGCATATCGAAAGAACGCAAGCGGGGAGGGGATGGAACGCGGGCGCTGTGAGTAAACGTGCCATTCGTGGAGCATCCGATACCGTTCGAGGCATCTCCGCCGTGTGCAGCGAAACGAACCGATACAGAATGATTGCGATGAATTCACAGTCGACTGCGGATTCCACCACTTACAGAGATCTCGATTTCGCGCTTTACTGTCAAGCCAACGGTAGAGTGAACATCTTTGAGAAAGGACGATACCGGAAAGTGAACAAGCCGTACGGTAAGGACGCTGTTATTCAGATCGCGCTCAACGACGCCGGCAAGGTGGAATATTTCTTGAACGGTTTGAGGCTCATGACGAGCGATCAGAAGGTGACGTATCCACTTCACGTCGATGTGTCGATGTACGAACAAGGTGCTTCGCTGGAGGATGTGCGCTGGACTAGGAGAGTTTCGTCACCTCCACCGCCTTCGCCGCCACCTTCACCGCCACCACCTTCACCGCCGCCACCTTCACCGCCGCCGCCTTCGCCCCCTCCGCCGAATCACGTCCTCGAGGACGTAGACTTCGACGGATCGGGTAACGTGACACGGAGCGAGTTGGTCGACTACATCGAGGCTATCACAATCTCGTCCGAAGGTGGTCATGTCATCATTACGGATGATATATGGGCAAAGCTCGATCGGGACGAAGACGGCGTGCTCGATGAGACTGAATTTAAGGACGTTGCGAACCGCATCGTGGCGCAGACGTTGGTCGTGGAGCCCATTCTCGTGTTCCCACTTCAAGATACCCAGTACATGTACGATTTCAATATGTTGCAAACGTCCGACGACGCCACAAATAGTGGCCCACGCACGGGCCACATGCAAGAAGACGGCGAATCGTGTGAAAATTTGATGATTGTGAGAAGTCAGTCCGCCGCTCTGCCGTTCGGCAACGCTCAATGGACAAAATTTTACGAGACGTTGCTAGACGAGCAGCACCGTTTTGAGTGCAGAGATCTCAGCAAGGTTGAGGTTCCCGCAATCGAGGTCGGTGCGGTGAACAGCACGTACATCATACCCGTGCTTGCGCACAAGAACGGAACGAATTACCTCGTTCTCGACACCGCGTCCATCGCGACGCATACGTCGAACGAAACGAAAGTATTGGATATGATGCATCGAATGACTCGAGATAACTTTCGTCTGCGCGTCCAAGCCCAAAAGCGGCTTCCGGATATTTTGCACAGCTTCAACAAGCCTCCCGTGCCGCGGGACGCGTCGCCCGAGGTGCCGAGTGACGAGGGAATCGTCGCACGAATATTTTCAGATCAAGCGACGTTGGATAGGGTCTCTTTGTCAGTCAAGCATAAGCGCGTCGAAGAGAAAGACTTCACCGATGATACGACAGTCATTGTGAACGGTGCCGTACTCTTCCCCAAGGATCTCGTCGAACAATCCACCGACTGCGGACTTTTCAAGGCCACTATCGAAGTGTTCGAGCCCGAAGGAGAAGTAGAGGAATACTTTACGGATGAGCGAGGCTTTTTCAAATTTGCTCTCACTCGTGGGAAAACGTTCAACATACGCCCGAAGTACAAGAACCACACGCTGTGCTACGCTGGAAGCACGATCGAGAGCGCCGTCGAAGACGTGCGCACGTGCGAAGGACGCAGCGTGGTCAAGACACTTCCGAACGTTCAAGATGGCAACTTTGTATTTTTCTCCGACGTCACGCGAGGTGTCATCGACCTTGGAGTATACCACGGAGAGTGTGAACAGCGATACAGCGGTGCTGTGTTTAAGGTCACACCAATCAATGGATGCCACGCACCAAAGCTTGTGAAGAGCGAAGAAATTGAAGGGTGGAATGACGCGAATACTGCTGTGGCTGAAGACGCTAAATTTTGGCCGTTTGCCGCGATGGATTACTCGATCATGCTCTTGTCGGGGCCTGATGTGAATGGTATCCAACCGTTGATCAAGGGTGAGCCGTGGGCGGACGGATGTGGTACGGAGCCTGGCTCGATGGTGACTTTCTTTCGCTCACGAAATGCCCTTGAACGAATCGCGCCCATGCGCGACGACTATGATTTGGTGACGATTCGATACAAGTATCACGGTTTCATTTGCGTGGAAATCTTGGATATCCCCAAAATACGAGATCCATTGGAAGTGTGTTACGATCCAAATGAAGCGGACGGTAATCTCACGATTAAGCATTTCCTCGGAACCTCGAACTCTGAAGATTTGGGAGGCGTCGGCGGCTCCATTCGTCTCCAAGCGAAGGTTTTCGAGTTGCATCTCGATCAAGACGCCGGCAAGCCTGTACTTTCCAAGTGCTTCGAAGCGTTACCAAACAAGGAAGCTCAGACGGGCAGCACCCTGCTAAGTTTTAGACAATCGGTCACCGATGAAGACGATAACGAGTGCCATCCGAACCGAGGCGGCGGACCATCGTGTGATTTCGACACGACGATTGAGCCTGCGTCCGAACTAGTCATTTGGAATGAAGAAGGCGATACCAGCGTGGAAGTCGTCGCTGGTAAGCCTAACCTCGCCGGTAATCATCGACGAACCGTGGAATTCACCATCAAGCGCTTCGATACGTACAAGCTCGTCACCGCGTACACAAAGCGTGAGCTCATACCTCTAGGGTCCAAACCTCGAGGAGAAGGGCTTTTCGGACCGGACAGTGACGACATTTACTGGGCGACCGTGCCTTTGGAGGGTTTGGTCTACACCGTCGTGCACGATCCACCGGGTGGTCTCTCGTACGCGGAATTATCGACGGGCTCTCAAATTGGACTTCAATTCGACTTGGTTGGGAAACGTATGGCGAGTGAGGGTAAAGGCGGAGCGTCGAAGAAACAGCTTCCTGATATCGATAAGTCTATCGACGTCGGTTTCAACGCGGGCTGGGTCGCTGAAGGTTCTTTAACGACAGACCTGCATTTGATCAAGACGAAAGGCGCCATCAAAACTAAAACCGAAGGTCCAACGATGCGCATAACGAGCTCAGAGGACAAGGGTTGGGGTCTCGAAACCACCACGCAACGAACGATTCGTTCGAGCAAGGACGCAGGTACTCCAGGAAGAGCAGGTGACGTGATTCTCGGCGGTGGTATCGAGCTCGTGTACAAAATATCTGACATCTTGGACATCGTAAACGACGCTCGAACACTCAAGAAGCCTTGCTTGTACGTGTACGGTGAAATCACGTGGTTGCCGCGAAAACCGACGTCGTATATCATGAGTGTCGCATCGATCGAGACGCAAGTCGTGCCTAATCTATACTACTTGCGATCGCTCGTGAAAGAGGGTGGCATCGCGGCAGACGGGTCAGAAATGTTGTATGACTGCGATTCCGGCGCGACGAGTAAGGAAATGTCAAAGTGCACGAAAGAGGATCAACTCGAAGCTTGGATGCAATATCTCGATGAGAAGATTGACCTTTGGCGTAGAACACTCGAATGGTCTTCTCCGAAAGTGTTCAACATAGACGAGGGTGGTGAAAAGAAGAAGTACTACGACGCCATCGAGAGGATCACGAAACCCGCGTCAGATGGCGGTTTTATGCACACGAACTACCGAGTCCAGGCGGAACGATTCAAGAAGGCGTACGAAACGCCAATAAAAGATGTCATCGAAGAAGTTGGCAGTGCTTGGGATTCAAGTTTCTTCATGATGCCTTTCAACGGCATCGGCCCGCCGCCATTTTTCAGCGACCCTAGAGTAATCGGCGGTCTTGATTGGATTCTTGATTCGCGTTACTGGGAGTATGGCGACGGCGACACAGCTACGTACAGTAGAATCCACGGGACTCCTCCTCGGACGGAAAGTCCCCTGAGGGTCGCCGCATACGCCTCCATGAGTCAAGTTAAACCCATAGGGATGACAGCATGGAACAACTATAATGCGGCGAAAAAACTCGCCGCTAGGCGAAAGGCTGCTGCCGCTGCAGTCGCAAAGATGCAAAAGCAAAAGCAAAGCGTCAAGAAAGCGGCCTCTAAATTCAAAAGTCTTTCAAAGTCTGCGAAATCAGCGGGACCGGCGGTGAAGAAGTCCGCCGGTGTTCTTACCAGAGCCAAGAACGCGGCCACAAAGGCGGCAAAGACCACGGCTGGACAGGTCGTGGGTGGAATCGTGCTCACTGCGGCGGTAGCGGGCGCAATCGCAGCTGGACCGGCGATGGATCAGATGGGCTACAAGTATGTCGCCTATCCACGCGAGTACTATGAGGATGGCATACCAACATTTGAAGAAAACTTCTTCGAAGACGATTCTAACGTACTCAGCAAAGGTGATCAAGCCAAAGATGAAGACGGGATGCGAGGAGCGTATACGTGGGGGATGTTTAGTTCCGCGACGAAGGATTTGCTACAACAATTTCAGAGTTGCGCCGGACGAGAGTGCAAACCCGATGAGATCAGGACCGACACGCTCTCAGAATCGAAGCAAACCACTGATTTTGGCGAAGACTACTTAATTTCGAACACGCCAAGCTCACCTGATGCGACGCGGAGAGTCGTGGCATCCTTCACGGGCGGGCAAGCTTCTACGGGTATGAAGGTGACAACAACCGCTACAGACGGTGTAGCCGACAAGGGATCGTTATTGTTGACGTTCAGCGGCGGTGGTCACACCGCAGACTACTCGTTTTCTTCGAATGAGAAGATCGCAGATCTTCACTATAGCCTTGGCGTACAACTGTCGGCAAAGCAGTCCAACAAATACAAAATCGAACTCGGAGGCTTGATCGGCACAATCGTTCAACTTGCCATGGCGCTCGGCGGAGTGGACGATGAGGCTGTCTATACTTTCCAGAAGTCGTTCGATGAAGATCGGACATTCGCCTGGAACAGACACGCCTCTCTGAAAACGTTGTACAGTCTGGGTGACGCTCAAGTTGGAGATAAGTTTGTCGTGCAAGTTGGAGAAGACGTGCGCTTCGGCACGCCGGTGTTCATCACAAAAGGGGGCAGAAGCGCGTGCCCCGGTGAACCATTGACGATGTTTCGACAGGCGGGGTTTTCCTTATCCAAGGAGACGTCGTTCAACGAAAATTTGAACCCTGAGGAACGCGCTTTGTTGCGCTTGAAACTGACCAACGAATCGCCATACAAGGAAACTTTCCCGCTCGGAATGCGCATCGTCGACGGTCTCGCGATGTCGGTCCACAAAGTGATTCAGGACGTGTACGAAGCGCTGACGATGGAAAACGTGAAAGGATCGGACATTTTGAAAGCTGTCGATAAATCAATCGCGTCGCTCGCTATCGGGAAAGATACCGACGTCATCAAAACGATGAAAGAAAACGCGAGAGTTGCGGTGGAAGAACACTCGTCGACGGCGGCGGATGTCGCAGCGGTGGTTGTACAAGCCTCGCGCAGAGCTCCAAGAAAGTTTGAAGACTTGCAGAACATTGAATTCAGTGTGAGTGGAAAGAAAGCATACTTTGGTGACATATTGCCTCTGAAATTTGTGGACGCTGAAGATTTGCATGTTCAGAAGAGGGTGCTCGAGACGTCTTTTGCACTTGCCGTGAAGGCTACGAGCCCATCAAGTCTTCGATTGGAGCACCTCGCCGTCGTTGTCGTGAGTTTATGCGAACAAGAGATCCGATCAAAGTCAAAGTTCGGTCGAGAACCGATCAGCACGAACACTCTTCCGCTAGGCTTGATGACGTGGAGTCAAAAGTGTCCGCAAGTCGCCTTCGACGGTTCCACCGTTGCGGATTACTTGTTTTCGAGCGTCTCCTCCGCCGCGCCCAAGCCACTCAAATTAACCGTCTTCAATCCTGACGGAGCTTTGTTATGGCCTGGCTCTTCGGACGACGTCCGAGCTATCAACCCAAATCTTCGATTTGTTCGGCTGCAATATCGTCCCGCGAGCGGCGGTGAATGGATCACGGCGAAGTCTGAAGACAGTGATCCAAAGTTCAGTTACAAGAAAAACCTGTTATGCGACGGGTCACGTCTCGGAGGTTGTACTTTTGACTGGGACGTCAATAATCAGTACGAAAAGCTTCTCAGCGGCTTCAAGGATAACATTTACGAGTTGAGGTTGAAGAACTTTTGCTTTGGCACAGCAACTCGGCCCATCAGCGCCTTGGCGGACAGCACAGTTCACGAGTACGTCTCTGATCAAATCCTCACGCTCAGAGTGGACACCAAGACGCCGATACCCGGCAAGACATATCCTGCGTTCCAGCGATTTTACACGGTCGAATTCCCCGAAGCGATTGACTGCTCGAATCAAAAAGTTGCCATCACGAAGAAACGCACGTCTTGCGGAGACGACGGGCGGAGCGTCAATCAAGCCGTGAGCGAAGAAGCGATCAAGGCAGGCTTTGACTTCCAATGCTCGAATAACGAGGTCGGGTTCAAGTGGATGGTTGGATTTCCTAACACTGAAGTGGGTCAGTACACCGTCGAAGTGAGCGGTATTCGCGACGAAGCCGGGAACGACGCCTCGCCGTTCACGTTTGTCATGGACGCGAACTGCGCGCCGGCTTCTCAAAAGACGTCGCTCGCGCGCTTCAGCCTCGGCGCGATGCAACGGCCCGCTCAGAAAACAGGCGACGCGTCAACGACTCTGTTCGACGTCCCGGTCGCATCGATGCCCAGCGCGTGGATCCTCGCGGGGTGCTGCCTCGTCGCCGGCGTCGCCGTCTTCGCAGGCGTCTTCCGTCGCTGGCCGCGCATCGAGGACAAGGAAAAACATCCACTCTCCTTCTTCCACCGTCGATACACGTCGTACGGCGCGGTGGTGTAAACGACGACACGGCATCACCGAATCAGTCGTTCCCAAGCTCATCATGAACGACGAATTTTGAATACGCATCTTTACCTTTACAACTTCAATCACCCGCGGCGTCTTGTCCCGAAGTCGTCTAGTCTTCACAGTTCGGCTCGTCCGACGCGCGTTCGCGATGAGTGCGTCGTGCGCGTCCGCGTCGCGCGGGAGATATCCCTTCGCGCCGTCCTCCATCGAAACGCGTCGCGCGCGTCGATCGCGCGCGACGAGACGGTCGATGCGTGTCGAGGCGGCGAAAGATGACGTCGTCGTCTCGGACGTCCCTCCGCGTAAATTCACCGTGCGCGAGGGCGAGTTTGGCAAGGTATTGAGCGCGGCGATTCCGCTCCTTCTTCGTCTCGGCACGGGTGCACTCATCGGTGGATACGACGTGTCCCTCGCCGAGGACGACGGCGGGTCTCGGTACTCGTTGGTGCGTTTCGCGGGGAGGAAAGTCGCCGAGCGCTCAAAGACGCTTCCAGAGACGAGACCGAGCGAACCCATCACGCTGTACGAATACGAAGGATCGCCGTATTGTAAAAAAGTACGCGAAGCGTGTTCGGTGTTGGATTTGGACGTCTTGTTTAAGCCGTGTCCGCGAGGTTCCGACGCGTTTCGAGCCGAAGCCGAGGCGCTCGGCGCGGTGACCTTCCCGTTCATGGTGGACCCGAACGCGGGGGTGGCGATGGGAGAGAGCGACGACATAATAGATCACCTGTTTAAAAAGTACGGAGGCGAGACGCACGTTCCGTTTCTTCTCAAGCGGGACGGGGTTTTGACGAACGCGACGGCGTATGCGGCGGCGGTGGCGAGGTTGAAGGGGCTTCGCGCGCGCCCCGCGAGCAAGCAGCCGGAGAAACCGCTCGAATTGTGGACGTACGAGATTTCTCCGTTCTCAAAACTCGTCCGAGAGTCTCTCACAGAGTTGTGCATTCCGCACATAGTTCGGTACTGCCCCCGGGGATCGAACAAGAGAGACGCCTTATTCGCGAGCACGAATCACTTCCAAGTGCCGTATTTGACCGATCCGAACACCGGTGTTCGCATGTATGAGAGCAAAGAAATTTGCGAATACATCGAGAGCGAGTACGCGGCCTGACGATCGAGTGGGGAGATGTCACACGATCATTATTTATTACTACTCGGATCCCGCGTCGCGACGCTAGACGCGCGCAAACGCGAAAATTAACGTTTTTCATATTTTTTTCGAAATCACTTGTACTAGTACTAGAAAATTGCAAACACTGGAGAGAAAACGCGCGCGCAGACGACGACGTCCCCTCACGCCGACGTCGAGAGGGGAGCTCCGATGGTCTGGGCCTTTTTGGATTTGGTCACGAAGATAAACACGTGCATAAGCTTGTACGCGCAACCGATCGCGAGAAGAATCATGGCGTTTTCGACGAGCTTGTTCTCGGCGTCGATGGCGTCGTACGTGTAGTGCAACTTCGTGAGCACTTCTTTACCGGTTCTTCCGAAACACAAAGGCGACGCCCCGCACGAGTATCCCGTGGCAGAGTTCGAGTCATCGACAGCGCCCGTCCATTTCGCGTCGATGAAGTCCATGTACACGATATTCTTGATGGACCATTTGAGGAACGTGATGTACGCCATCGAACGGAACGGCCAGATCACGTCGCCTTCCCGCACCATAATGCCGCAAAACAAGAAACCACCAAACCAAATGTTCATGAAATTCAACATCCCCAGAAGTGGGTTGTCGAAAGCGACCGAGAACAACTGTGCGGCAGCCTCAAATGACCAAAGAGTCAACGCGTACATCAAAATGACTTGCACGAAATGTGGTCCGTACCAGGCAACCATCCCGTACGCCGGAACCGCCAACGCAAACAAGGCGAGCACCACCATGAGAGGAATTTGAATAATAAGATTTGAAAGCAAGTAAGAATACGGCGAAAGCAGTCCATTTTTCACCTCTCTTTTAATGGCGTAGAACTCTTCGTTGTAAACGTACGTCGCGACAACACCGAGTGATGATGGAACGCCCAAAAACCAAAGTACCAGCCACATTCTAGCAAACACTTGGTCTTGAGACCGCGAGCGCGATTCGATGTAGACGACGGAAAAGAAGGCACACGTCAGCAGAAACGCGACCATTCGACCGAGATACATCGATGGATCACGATACGTGATGATTCCGTGTCGGCGAACGAGCGTCTTCGTTTGGGAAAGAATCGTCGTGCCTTTGTTCGAGACATCCTCGAGCGGCCCCGTGTGCTCGCAGCCGGGAGCACCGGGTTTGTACGTATCGAGAATCTCATCCACTTGCTTGGGATCCGAAAACTCCGCGTTAACGACGTTCAACATGTGCTCGGCGATCGCATCACCAGAGGTCACGGGATAGCCAATGTTGGCAAAATAAGCTTCCGTCTTCGATGCCGGACCGAGGTAGGCGACGCGGCCTTTACTCAGCAGCATGATTTTATCGAAACCGGAAAACACCGCATTCGACGGTTGGTGAATTGTGCAACAAATCGCAATGTTCGCAGCTTGAGCGAGGTCTTTCAAGAAAGACATGATGGACGCCGCCGCCGCCGCGTCGAGACCCGAAGTCGGCTCGTCCAGAAATAACACCGATGGTGAACCGACGAGCGCGACGGCGAGTGATAAACGCCGCCGTTGGCCACCAGATAAACCCTTCAAAAACTGATTTCCGCACTTGGTGTGACGAGATTCATCCAACCCCACCGTCTGGATGATGGCGTTCACTTTCTTCGCCTTCTCCTCGGCGCTGCAGTGCAGCAAAAGCTCGGCGGCGAACATGAGCGTCTCCTCCACAGTCAAAAACGCCCACAAACGGTCCACTTGCGGCACCGTGGCGCAGTGCTTGGTGAACAGCTCTGGCGTCAACGGATTACCGTTCAATCGAACGTCACCCGTGTATTCCCCACCCTTGGCCTCGAGCGTGAGCAAATCGATCAAACACGTCTTCCCCGCCCCGCTCGGTCCGAGAATGGCCAACACTTCGCCCGAGCACACTTGCCCAGAGATGCCGTGTAAGATTTCCTTGCGCGCGTTCTTCTTTCCCACCTCGAATCGCACGTCCCTGAAAGCGAGCGTCGTGTCCGCGCCCTTTTCCTGCATGTCCAGAAGACTCGACGACTTCTTCATCGTCGGCGCCCTCTCCACGTCCTTCATGGTCCTCGTCGTCCTCGTCGTCCTCGTCGTCCTCCTCCTCGTCGTCGTCGTCTTCCTCGCGACGCGACGCGACGTGACGCCTCTCGCGACTCGACACGACTCGACTCGACGCGGTCCAGGGTGGTCGCCGTCATCTTTCATAGTCATTCATCATCACATCGGACGGGACGCTCGGGTTGCGCGTTTCGACCGATCGGGACTCGAGACTCGGGACTCGATCGACGCGTTCGACGACGTGCACAGGGACGCACTCGCTGGGACGTCGCGAGAACGGGTCGCGATCGAGTGCGGATGTTTCGTCGACGCGTGGTCGCGTGCGCGCGTCGATCGTACGCCGCGGCGGCGGGAGGCGGTGGAGCGAAAACGAAAGCGGCGAGCGGTGCGAGCGGTGGCGCGGAGACGGACGTCGTCAAGCGCGTCTTCTCGGAACAACAACAGAAATTTCGCGCGCTGCTCGAGAAGAGCAAGACGCTGAGTCCGCCGGTCGGCGGCGACGCGACCGCGGTGAAGGCGTACGCGGCGAAGAAATTGGCGATTTTAAAAGAGGTGCGCTCGGACGACGCGCCGCGGGACGACGCGCGCGCGGGACGACGGGCGCGGTGGTCGTGATTCGCGCGCGATCGATAAACCCCAAGCTGTGCAGAGGAGAGACTGACTGACATCGAACGCGTTCACGAGCGCGCAGTTACAAATCGCGTCTCCGGGAGAAAAGATCGCGGATGCCATCGACGGCGCGTACGCGGAGGCGCCGACGGTTCGAGGATTTCTCGAGCACGCCTCTGAGTTGCGCCAGGCGCTCGGTCTCCGCGACGGAGACGATACCATCAAAGTCATGGTCGCCGCCTTGGATGAGACGGAAAAGGCGCTCGGTAAGGCGTTGGCCATGGACAACGCTCAAGGCATGGCGCAGTACGGAACCGCCGTCGCCAAGGCTGCGGAGGCGGCGGGTATCAAGCCGCTCGACGCCGCGGCGATGGACAAGCTCAAGGAGGAGGTGGACTACGAAGCCATCGAGGGCGAACTCGCGGAATTGCAAGCCGTGGCGGACGACGTGAACGCTGAAAAAGTTTAAGAAACGCGTTCGCGCTCGTCGTCCCGGATCGTGTGTAATTTTAAATGAATACGAAGAAATCGCAGACCCAAGGAGCCTTGTGCGTGTTACTAAAGCACATACTCGATTCAAGGTGCGAAGAGCCTCGACCCGAACCTCGCTCGAATGATGCCTCAGCGCCAGCGCCACGACTTCTTCCACTACGCTCGCGCTGTCCACGCTATATCTCTCCTCGCCGCGTCCACCGCCACCGCGCGCGTACCGCCTGCAGTGCCTCGGGTTTGACATTCGTCGTCCCTCGCGCGTCGTCCAACGCGCGCCTCCACGCGTCGTCATCCTCGTCCGTCACTCCGTCGGTCAATTCAATGAGTGATTGTTTGGTTCCGATTGGACCCTTCGAGTCGTCTGTCCGGGTTTTCGACAGCGCACCCCCAATTCGACCACGCACGACAGATGGCATATACATACTTTCATGTGTAACTACGAACACGGTTGAACACCTCGAGTGTTCTAATGTCCGTCGGTTCTTTATACTCTTGTTCAAAATTATCCTCGAGTGCGTCCGTTGCTGTATCGACCACGAGAACCTCGAGATCATAGTTTCATACTTGACGAGAAAGTTCTCGTTAGGATGTCCCGGCAAGTCGAAACATGTGCCCATTAAGAAAACGCAAGTAGATTTTCAATAGTCAAACGGCGCGTCTTGACAATCGCCAATAACTCCACTGATAAGATGGACA
>MDSV01066992.1_pt1 | contig 15113 bp, 4 predicted proteins | sample 810851 | NCBI WGS metagenome assembly MDSV01 (sample SAMN05326640, study PRJNA326480) | marine metagenome | isolation source: seawater | place: Atlantic Ocean: North East | collected 2012
AACTACCACCATTAAATCCATATTGTTGAGCAAATGGGATGTCTTGTTCTTGTAAAAATTGTCTACTCGTTCCACTCAATCCACCCATATTTGAAGCGTTTGTTGAAATGATTGATGGGTCTTGAATTACAAAATAATATTGAAAACCACCACCTAAGTTATTACTTGGTGTATAACCAAGTAATTCAACATTTATTGTACCAGTACTTTCGTCACCTTCATTAAATGTTTTTAAACTTCCACCAACAGTATCTAAATTACCCAAAGTTAAAGCAGGGACAGCAATTGTATTTTGATTTAAACTTATTAATCTATTTCTTAAATTATATTCTGCGTGAACACTAGCTTCCAACATTGGTAAGTTTTCAATAGCTTCACCATAGAAAGCTGAACCACTTGGGTGGTCTGAGTTCCAAAGTGAATAATCTACACCCGTGTCTGAAAGAGTAAATGATGATATATTTAAGTTACCACCATTTTTTAAAATTTCTCTACCTTTTTTTGTTAATACCGCATCAACCGTAATTGATGAATTGTCTAAATATCCCATTTTTATCTCCTAATTTCGAAATACTTTAATTCATATATAAATATAAATAAAATGAAAAAATACTCGAATTTAAATTAACGATATACTATTTTACCATCATCTACTGATGGATTACCACTACCTACTCTAATTTTATTTTCACCACCCGTTACATCAACCCTATAAAATGAAGCTGTTGAATAATCTTCGTATTGAACATTTAATTGTCCTGGATTTACATTTTTAGTTCCTGTTTTCATATTTACTGAGAAATGGTCGACATATCTACTCACATGATTTCTTGGTAAAGTAATTGTTCCATCTGAACTTGTAGCGAAATATCTTGTTTTACCTAACATTCTACCTGTATGATTTGTATTTGTTACACCAATAAAAGATTCATAACTTACATCTGCATGAAAGTCTGTATCCATCATTACTCTATTGTAAAATCTACTTGCATCTGTAAAATCAGAAGCTTTACCCATCGAAGCAGAATAATGTTCATTATCCCCAATTGTATAAAATATAAATCTGTTTTCTATATGTCCAGTATTATAATCATTATTAGAACCACTATCAAAATAATTTATAAAATGTGTATCTGCTGAACTTGTTCCCCAAAGTCTACTATGTAGATTATCAAATGATTTATTTGCTACTACCGCATAATCATAATGACCATCTTTTGAAGTTACTATTGTAGAACCACCATAAGTTGGTTGAGTATTTATAGATACACTATATGGATTTTCAATTGTAGTTACATAACCACCTGGTTGTAAAAATGGTATTTGGTGATGGTTTTTAGTAGGTGCATCATTTAAATAACCACTACTTGTAACATAAGAATTACCTAAACTAATTGTATCCGTATAAGGTACTTCATAAGAACCAATAGATGTTGGAGCTCCTTGTATTGTTCCTTCTTTTATAGATTCATAAATTGTTTCAGATAAACTAACACCAACTGTATCACGAGTTACACCTTTTCCTAAATGTTCTTTAGTTGAAATTATTCCAATAGTACCTAAACCAGTATTTGGATTCGCTTCAATAGAATGGTCATGATGTTCATATTTTTGTTTTTCTAATATAGTCGGTTTTATCTCTATACCAAAGTTAGAATTTTTATCACTAAATGTTGAACGAGCAGGTGCTATTTTTTTAAGACCTTCACTCAATGAATGATTTAACATTTTCTCGTGAGATCTTATAAATTTATTAGTATCAACTGTTAATGGATAACACATAAAAAAGTCTTGTCTAAATGTATCTAATTCATGATATGATTGTGAATAAAAGTTTACTGGGTGTGCATACTTTCTTTCTAAATTAAAACCTGCTATTTTACCCAAAATAAAATCACTAATAAATTTTTGTGGTGAACGATATATTTCAAGTTTTGTAGATGTATTTAATTTTTGTTTTTTACCAAATTTATTTGTTAATGATAATATACCACCTTGTTGAGGATTTAAATTACCAACCATTCTATTACTTGGATTTATTAAAATATTATTACTATTTTCTACATTTGAATTATTATCTTGTAAAGTTGGATTAATACTGTCAACTACATCAAACCCATACGCGGAACTACTTAAAAATACATCAGCTTTTAAAGTAAAACTATAATCTCCATATTCATGTGCTGAATCAATCAATGATATATTTTCTGTTGAAGATGATATAGTATGAATATTACCACTACCTGATACTAAATCTGTTTTTTGACCATAATTTTCATTTAATTTAAAATGATAAATTAATTCCTTACAATGTGACAATAATGTATTACCAACAATAGAAAACTTATTTAATACATGTTGTCGGAATTTAGATGTACTTAATGCTGTAGACCATCCTCTTATTTCAGCTAATGAACCAGTATAAGACTCACCAACAAATAAATTAGATGATGATAATGCATGTCTTGAACCACTCGACATCCAATTTTTATTTGCAAATGCATTTTTATCACCTGTTGTTCCACTACCTGATAATGACATTGTAACATAATTATATGTTCGAATTTTTTTACCTTCTTGTAAAGCAGCGTGTAATCTATATTCATTTGTAATATTTGTTGAAGTACTACCCGTTACCCTTTGTAACATTACATTCCAAAGTTCTCCATCTTTCATAACAGAATAAGCAGTTGACATTGATACAGCGTTTGAAGCTATAGCTAATGAACCTGTTTCAGAGTTATTTAATCTAAATTCAAATGATGAACTAACACCCGTAGAATCAGGTATTAATCTTAAATCCCAAAGTGTTTCAGCACCACTACCACTTGATTTTAATATTGTTTGTGTATTAGTTACCCTATCATGTTTATGTATAAATTCAAATGTATTTGTATTAGCACTATCCATCCACCAATCTAAATTTAAAATTCTATTTCGTCTTCCACTAAATCTATATCTATAAAGTTTTTCTTTTTTCATATTAAAATTAAAACTTCCAGTAGATAAATCTAAATCCGTATCCATAGTTTTACCCACATTAATATCTGATGGAATTGGTGGTGGCTCAGAATCATTATTTAAAGGATTATTAGTAATGGCATCTTGATTAGATGATTCAACTACTCCACCAAATTCTTGGAAATTAATTACATCGGGTGGATAACCATATGTATTTAATAATGCTCTAACTGAATTTTTTGTTCCTTTTGATTTATAAATATATAATAAATTATTTAGAGTTTTTCTCCAAGTATTGCTTTTAATATCATCAATTGAAGTTATACCAGATAAAAAAGTTCCTAATGTTTCTGTTAAATTACCTTCAAATGGATTAATAGCTTCCCAACCCATATTAGATAATAACATTGGTAATGTATTATCAGGTGGAGAGTTTGTTTTTTTATATCCTCTTTTGTGTAATGTACCCATTGAATCAATATGGTTTCTAATTAAATCATATTGCTCACCTTGTAATGAAAGAAAATCTTTCATTTCATTGTAATCAGAACTTTCTTGGATGTAAAGAGGTAGATTGTTTTCAAATGAATGTATGTTATCAGTATCAAAGTTTTCTGCTTCCGTCAACATACCATTATACCAATTAACCCATTCAGTAGAAGTTGTTTTAAATACATTATCAAATGGTAAAACTTGTCTTGGGTCTTTTAATGTTAGTTTTACATCTGTAATTTTTGTTTCAGTATTACCATCAGGATGTAAATATAATTGATTTATTTCAGAAGGTGTTATAGCTCTATCGTAAACTCTTGGATATTGTAAGAATCCACTAAAACCTCTACCAGTTCCACCTAAGACTCCAGAAGTACCTATACTTAATTTTTGATTATTAGCTAATGGAGTAGATGCAGTAATATTATTTGAAGCAGTTATGGGAAATGTTGTTCCATTTGTATCTCTTGAGTTGGCTAATGCTCCATCAAGATAAATTTTTAAACCATCAGCTGAACCACTTTCATAAGTCATAACGATATGATGCCAAGATCCAGAAGTCTCTGCTGAAAGAGTTGCAACTACAGCCACTTCACTATGATATGCACCTCCCTCACCTCTACCTCTCAAACCAGCTCTATATCTATCATTTCCCCAATCGAAATCTATTCCATAAGAATTTTCTGTACTACCTCTTGTAAATACAGGTTGCATATTACCGACAGTTGGGTCTGCTGAGCCAGTATGTATTGAATATCTTTTTGCCCATATTGATAATGAGAAATTATCATCTTTACTAAAATTATAATCATCATTATCAAAAACTATTTCCGCACTAGCACTATCAGCTGAACTTTGAGATGTAAATTGTAGACTATTTCCATATTGTCTACCATTAACTTCAATACCATCTGCTATTGTTGGAGGTGTACTATATGATACACCACTCTGATTAAATTTATATAGATTACCCTCTATATTCCTACCCTTAGAAGATGAAGCTATCATTGTATCTGTAACATTACTACCCGATGTCTCACTATCAAAATTCCAATAACCTTGTAGACTTGATGATAAATTGTTTATTGTATATATTCTAAACAATTCACCAGCTGGCATACAAGAACCACTAAACAAAACTCCACTTGATGATACAACAGTTGTTGGATATTTACCCGAAGTGTCTTTTACTGTATAAGGACCTGTTTTAACACTTCCACTTAAAATTGTTATTTCACTACCTTTAACTATCTCACCATCATTATTTACAGTTAATAAATCAATAAAATCTATACCCTTGTTTGGTATCCAATATGATTGGGAAGCTTCATAAACAAAACGCCTATATTCACTTCCTGTAATTTGTGGATTAATAAGTCTTCCCTGATAAAAAGTAGAAGTTGGTAGTGGTACACCTAGTCCATTACCAGTAGTAGTTTGACCATATGTATCCCAAGTTAAAGCACTTCCACTATCACCTTTCATTAAAAATGATAAATAAACTGAACTACTATAATTAAAAAATGGTTTTTTTTGAACAAAATATTTATCTGTAAAAAAATCTGTATGTTGATGGTATTTACCGGATGATTTTATAGATGAATGTTTATAAACAGTATTAAAACCATCGTGTTTATTAAATTCTACATCCCCCGCTTCAGTATCAAGTTGTATAGGTACAGTATCAGCATAATTTTTTAAAGAAGGAGCTGAAGAGGTTGATTCACTTTGTGCATCAAAGTATAAAAACTTTTCATAAGGAGTAAGTCTTTTAAATTCCTCTTCAATCTTTGTAAATATATCGTTTCTTTTTTGAATTAAAAAATTTGAATCTCCAGTCAAAGATCCACCTTGAGTAGATAAAGATTCTGATATATCTGAATAATATGTCTGAATAGTTTCAACTTTTGTTTTAAAGTTTTGTAATTTCTTTTTAGCAGAACCAAAAAAGGTGTGATTTTTAAATTCATTATAATCAACATTTAAATTTGGATAATTATATTGGCTTGATGATATTAATGTATCTACTTCTATATTTCCTATAGAAGCGGATATAGTTAACTCTTCTAAACTCTGAAATCCTAAATCATTATTATCTGGATTTATCCAAGTTTCTTGTAGCTGGGGAACTAACCCATCACCAAAGAAAACATCGGGTACATCAGAAAAATAAAATAAGTTTTCTGTTTGTGTTGTTAAAACTTCCTGCTCAATAGTTATCAATGATAAGTTTGAAACATTACCAGGTAGTGGTTCATAAAGTTTTAAAATTAAAGATTGATTATTTTTACCATCGGTTACTCTGTCAAAATGATAATTCATTATTGGAATATGATCACCAGTTCCAATATTTAACACATGTTTAAATTGATAATTATCCGTATTCTGATTAAATTCTTTGGTTAATTTAGTAATAATATCTGAATTGTTTAGAATAGTTTCATCAAGTATTTTTAATCGAACTTCTTTTCTTGAAGTTGATATTTGTTTTACAATAAATTTATAACTAACATCACCATTTAAAAAATTACTTGAAAAATAATATTCAGAAGATTTTAAAGATGGTGTATCTTCCGATTCATTTGAATATTCTGATAAATCAAGATTACTTCTATAATAAAACGAAGAATTTCTTAGGGGTGGTCCATCTACAGGTATTTCCCAATTACTCGCATAAAAATATTCAGAATCATGAAACTCGGGAGGAGCTCCACCCCCTCCATCTTCAGTTTGCTGATTCTGTTGTTGTGATTCTAAATAATCTGAATACTTCGGAGGTTCAGGAATATTTCCTAATGTTATTTGTAAACAAATATCACCAATATCAGGCCTTTGAACATCAATCCACTTTATATTGTCTAAACCGCTTATAACTCCATCACCATTAGGGAAATTAGAAGCAATATCAAATTCTTCAAACCAATAAGGTATTGGCATATTATCATCATATTGAATTCCAGGATGTGTTGGTGGTAGTGTACCATTAGTAATATGTTGTCCTACTATAAGACTTATATCATGTCTTTCCTCACTAGCCCATTCAACCGAATCCATAGGAGTTAAAGTACCACTGTTATCTATATCAAATTCTTGAAGCCAATAAGGTGTTGGAAGAGAATAATATTTTGGTGGATTTATTCCACTAGAAATAATATCATCAACCATTAAACCAATATCAGATCTATTTTCACTATTCCATTTATTGACATCATCTTGATTAAAATGACCACTATAAAAAACATCAAATTCTTCAAACCAATAAGGTGTTGGTAACTCCTCAGTTAAAAATTGTCCTTTTGAAATTTGATTTAAGAAATCAATTTGTATTTTATAATCACCTTGTGGCAGCTCAAATGTATTAAATATTTCATTTGGTTTTATGTAAATATTACCATCTGGATTTTTATATATTTTAAAATCATTTAATCCAGTACCTATTTTCTTTTCACGGAATTTTTCATTATCTGTAAATGGAGATATGTTAATAATAAGGGGGGAATTTGATAAAGTAGAAAAGAATATAGCTTTACCATCAATACCCTTTGAACTATCAGGTAAGTCAACAATGTTATTAATCGCTTCTGTTGGATAAATAGTTAAACGAATATAATTCGTTCCACCAAATATACTATCAGTCTGAGTAACAACTAAATCTTTATCCTGTTGATTAAATTCAAATTCAAAATCTGGCATTATAATGCTCCTTTTGTATTACCTGTTTTTTTAGGAACTTTAATAAATGAATCTTTTCTCATAGGTTGCCCTTTTCTTGATTTTTTAACTTTATAATCACCAATCAATAATCCTTTATTTGAATTTCCGCTAGAATCTAAAATAGAATTATTGGTTACAATACTCGTATTTAATTCCAACTTACAATTTTGTTTTAAATCATTATCCTGATTATCACTTATAAATATCTGTCCGACTGAACTTTCCTCCGAAAATTTATTTATTGTACCATTCCAATAACTAAAATCATTATACAAATTAAAATTACTATTTGTCACAATACCACTTTTTATACTTGACCAATCAGTCCATTCATAAACATAATCAGGATAAGTATAAAAGGATGGTGGTTCACCACCCGAATATAAATTATATAACATATCTGAAATATCTGGTCTACCGGCTGGAGGGAACATCGCTTGAGGCCATAAACCAGCATCTTCAAAATCTACTTCACTATTTCCGTTTAAATCAAATTCTTCAATATATTGTGGAAATGGTAAAGTAGCTAAATAATCAGGATCTGTATTAGTATTCTCATCATCAGCTAGTGTTGTAGTTGGATTATAAAAATTTTCACTTGGTTGTGACAAATCTATTGTTTCATTTTCCACAGGTATGTTTAACAATTCGTTTATACCATAACTTGTATTAAAATATCTACATTGTTCTAAATCCATTGTTTCTATATTATGACCCATCTCATCATTATCTAAATCATCAATTAAAAATCTTTCATCGATAATATCAAAGTCACCTACCTTACCACCATTTAATATATTTTCGATACTTATTTTGTATTTTGATTCATTACTGACACCATTAATTATGGCAGTTGTAAAGGGCCAGGGAAGTGTTGTATAATCATTACCACCAACATCAGAAAAGTCAGGATATTGATTTGGTGGTATATCTAAGTAAATTCTTGATGTACAAAGTTTCCATCTTCCTACTTCAAAACCAGGACTCCAATTGTTTTGTCCATTCCCATTAAAAACACTAAACATTATGTATTTAATATTTTTAATTCCAGGAGTAGTATAGACATTTGATAATAAACCATTATTTGTACCTTGAGTATAATTTATTTTTTTAACTTTATATAAATTTTGATTTTGTTTTTCTAAATAATCAAATTGATTTTCTGGTTTTGAATCTAACCAATTATCTAAGGTTTGAAACTTATTATCTTTATCATCCCAATCAATTATAAAATAATAAAATAATTGGTCACCTACGACACCGATTGGAAAATCACTATCGTCCTCTTCATCAATAAGTTCTGGATAACTATCATAAGAATAGTAATGTTTTAAATCATCCCCATTTGGACTTTTTAAATCAATATTAAAAGTAACATTTAGTGGGGCAGATGATTTCATAACTAAATTAAAATCATTATTATAAGTTTGTAAATCAACATAATTGTTACCAAGTTGATTGTCTTGACTAAATCCAAATGTTGTTATTGGTATAAAATCAGGATGTCTATAAAAACCTTTACTGAGAGTTGTATTTGGATAATCAGAATCTTGAGTATTATCAAGTTGAACTTTTGGATTTGCACTAGCTAACCAATCAACACTATTAAAAGTATTTTCATTTAACTTAGTTTTAGGTAAAATTAAAGGTAATATTTCTTGATAATTAGAAACACCAGAAAAACTATTTTTTACTCCTGCAGATGTGTTTATCGTTAATCTCAATGAAGTTACCTTCCAGGCAGCTGCTTGAGCTCCTCCACCACCTTCACCAGTTTTTGTTTTTGTAGCAGAGGTAAAATTAGTTTGATATGTTATACCTAAATAATTACTACCAACTCTTTCAAATAATTCATCATTACTTATTTTAAAAATATCATATTTTCTTTTTCTTTCATCTGTGTTTACAGGCCAGGCTACTTTTTTGTGACCTCTCATATAAATAACAATATAAATAGGATTATATTGTGATTCATTCAATATACTTGTTTGAGATGGTGTTGGTTCAAGATTACTAAGTTTAAAAGTTTCAGGTATATCATCTAATGTCATCTGTATTCCTTCAAAATCAGGTATAGTGATTTGAGCAGATTCAACTCCAAAGTCTGCTATTATTGGAGTTCCCTCCACCTCAGTAACATTTCCAATATCTGTTCCTTCATTTCTACTACCAAATCCTTGTGAATAAAATTTCCACTCGTCTTTCATTTTACTTTTTACTGTACTGTATCCATCTTTTGTTGGGTCACCACCATAAGCTTCTTGAGAAAATATCCAACCAGCAACATGATTACTTTTTACTGTACCATCAACACCTGTATTTGAGATATATAAATTTTCAATTTTAATAAAAGGGTCACCTTGAAATTTAAGATTTTTTTCAATAATTGATTCATTTATATCATCACCAACACATTTAGTAAATAAATCTTTGTTTTGAAATTTATCATTATTTTCTGGTAAACTTATAGAGTCATTATAAATAGGTGGGTCTGTATTATATTCTTCCGAAAAACAATATAGGCTTTTATCACCGATTTCAGGTTTATCAACTAATATTTTTTTCTGTATAGCCATTAAAATGCTCCATTTCTTTTTGTTACTTTAACTATACTTGTTTGTTTTACCTTTTCAACTCTTAATGTCTCATCGTCAAATTCAGGACTAAAGTCTGTAATTGGAAAACCATAGTTTTTATTACCACTTTGGTCATTAAAAATATCAACATCTACTTTATCATTAATCACATTTATTATTAAATCTTTATCCGATTCTGTTTCATCAGTTATACTACCTTGTAATGGAAATGGTGTTCTATTTCTAAATTCATTCTCTATAAATCTACCATTAGTTCCGTATGCTGGTAATACAGGATAGTAATAACCATCAATCCATTCTTGTTCCGTTTCAGTATTCATTGGTTCTTCTATTATACCCTCTCTATTAAATATGGAGTAATCTTTAGGAATAATGTTTTTCCAATATCTTGGTTTATCAGGATTACCAACTTGATTCAAATCTTCTTCTTCAAATCCAAACATTTCCCAAATTGATTTTGGTGTATTATAGAATTTTACATTTGTTAAATCACAATCACCAAGTCCTTTTCCTAATTCTTCTTTGATTGGTGAAATACCATTATATATAACATTATCATCTTCATCAAGTCTTTCTTCCATATAAGCTGGTAATACTTCTAAATTATCAAAATTTTGATTTTCCATTTTTAAAAGAGCTAATTCTGTTTTTAACTTGTCACTTTTATTTTTAAAATCTATTTTTATTTTTTCATTTTCTAAAAAACCAAGTTGTCTTTTTACTTTTTTGTAGTAATTACTTTGTTGTGAAATACCACCAATAATTGGTGTGGTATTTTCATAAGGTATAAATGAATATCCATCACTTCCAAAATATTTAAAATCCTCGTCTGTTCCTGGATTAACATTTATTCTCAATCTAAATTTTTTATTATGAATAATACCCATTATATTATTATTTTCATCTGTCTTCACTCTTACCATTGTACCATTAATTTCAAATATACCATTGGTTTCATATGTGTGATATAATGCTGTGTTTTCATCTATTTGTTCAGGTTCAGCTGTAAATTCTCTTGGTGTCCCATCACCCCAATCTACATCATAAATATAAAATCTACCTAATTTAAAATCTTGATAAATTGGTAGTCGTTCAATATCTAAAGTTTCATTGGTAGGATATTGAGGATAAAAATAAAATTGAGCTTCTAATGGTGCTTGTGTGTCCTTATACATATTTGATTGTAATTCCTTATCATAGTATTTAGTCAAATCAGCTCTACCATAATTACCTACAGATATTTTTTTTCTAACATCCACTTCAGGAGTAAACTCATATGATTCATAACATTCAATGTCATCTAGTAATACTCTACCTTGAAAATTATTTCCAGCTTGTAAAAATAAAGACAAATTACCAACACCATCAGTTGGAAATTGTGATGCATTACTGATATATTGGTCCATTCCAGTAATACCATTTCCCTCTTCAGTAGAACTACGATACAATCTAGCTATGATAAAACACTCATTATTAAGATACAAATATTTACTGGTATCATCACCATCTTCACCCAAATATCCCGAGTTGTCATCATAACTCCACCTTTCACCATCCCAATATGCAACCACCATATCTGCTTTAGGTTCATCATCATTATCATTGTCACCATAACCAAGACCACTTCTCATTTGAGGATTTAAACTACCAACATACATTAAATAAGCTTCAAGAAATCTACCATCATCTTGAAGTCCAGTATTTTGTTCTCCTCCAGGTGCACCATCTGTAGTATCACCTAAAGCACTAAACACAGTCATATAACCTTTATCAGTATCTGTACCACCTCTTGGTGCATGTCTAACAAAAACAGATTCTCCATCTGTATTTCCCGAACTAAGTGTTACACCAGGTGGTGGTATTATCCAAAATTTATCCTCTGTTAATGCAGTGTCATCTGATTGGTAACCTTGAAGTTTAAAATATATTTCACCTGGATTTTCCTCTGGAAGACCATCAGAATCTGATTTATGGTTTAACATTATTTCTATAGGTCCAAAATTTTTTACATCATCAAATGAACCACCATAAGGTACACCATGTATTCTTCCTCTATTGTTATGTTCTTCTGTTAAATTAAAGTCAAATTCAAATGTTTCCCATTCATTCATAACAGAATTTTGAAATCTTGACATTCCACCAAGTTTTGAATCTTTTTTTGCAAGGTAGTTATTACCATTGAAATACCTTTCAGAATTAAAACCACCAGGTGATTTAAACTCTCTGTCATCACCAAGATAGTTGGGTAATCCTAAAACACCAGTCTTTGGTATCTCTTCAAATTGAGATTTTAAAACACCAACTTCAATTTTTGGTGCCATATCTAAACTTTCATCTAATGGATTTTCTAAAAACAATGCTTTGTCTTCAGCGTCATTAATTGAATTACCTGGTGGAAAAACAGTTACAGTTTTCATCTTAAATCTTATCTTTAATGAACTATATGGATTAATTGGATTATCATAAAATTTATCATAAATTTTTACAACTTGATTTAATACTCTGTATTGATTCTCTATATGATTGGGTAGAAAAATATCTTCAGTTAAATCATCATCTGGATTACCAGACATTCCGAGTTCATCATTTGGTAACAAATAATTGAAAACATATCTTGTAGATAAATCCAAGAAATTAAATAATTCAGTTTTATTCCATATTCTAAAATTTAGAAATTGTAAACATTTTGCATTAGAATAAGCTTTATCTGAGACTATCCAAGATGCAATATGTGGTATTCTTCTTTCAGTTTCAGAATCTTTTAATCTGTATGCACTTCTCAAACTACTCAAAGAACTACCACCTAAACCATTAATTGCATCATTAACAGCTTGCTGGGTGGTTGCATCACCTAAAAGAAGTAGTGATAAAGGTTGACCAGAGCCTATATAATTTACCTTTCCCCAATAATTAAAACGAGATTGAGTAGAACTTATTGTTCCATCATTATCTAATTCTAATGGTAATGGAACATATGCAAATCTACCACCATAACCTTGAAACCCCTGAGAATCTTCATTTGAAAAGTTCATTGTTAAGCTATCATCACTTATATCAGTTAAAGATAAAAAATCCCAATCACCTTCAGGTTTAACAATTATTGGTATATCATCTTCTTCATAAAAAGATTTTTCTACAAATTTACAATCACCATTATTTACCATATTTGTTTTAGTGATTCCTATAAATGGTGGGGATAATACATTTGGAAAATTATCAGAAGCTAAGTTATCATCATCAAATGAAAACATACCCAATTCAACTCTACCATCTTGATTTGAATCTAAAATTCCTTGATTTGTATTTTTAAAAATATTTTTATTTACATTTAACCCACTAAATGGGTCAAATGAATTAAATAGTGTTTGTTCAATCGTAACACCATCTACACCGAATCCTGTTGAAATTGATTCTGAAACGAAACTCATTTTTTAATCTACCTTAAAACCACGAGCTCTTAATAAGTCACTTCGTGATATGATTTCTACTTTACATTTATTACCTCTACCTGAATTAGTTGTAAGAGTACCATCTGAATTGATATGATTTAACCAATACAATGGATTAGTATTGTCAAAATCAGAATTATATTCTTGAATTGTAGGATTATAAGTAGCACAAATAAAATACCACTCACTAAAATTTTCAGGTATATGTGTATAATTTAATATTCTTCTTTCATCATCTGAATAATAATCTTGTCCATTATTGTTTTTATTTAAATCTGGTGGATTAAATTTAAATTTTCTAATACCACCCATACCAACTGCGGAATCTCTTAAGCCTTCATCATTACCAGTTGCAAAATCTCCAAATTCTCTAACTTGTAATCTAACGAATCTTTCTGTATTTGTGTTTTGAAATAATCCTAATGTGTTTTCATGATAACTACCTTCAATATAATCTTCAAAAGTTTCTATATTACCATTACCATCATTATAAGTATCATCTTTATTAATTACAAAAGTCTCCAATTTGAATCCGAATGGATTTTCTTCTCTTGTTGGATTTCCAAAATTAAACAATGTACCATTTGAAACTTTATCTAAAAATCTAACCCACATTGTTATTGTAAAACCTGAACCAGGATATTCAGTAATAACTTGAGCTTGAGCCACATTATTACCATCATAAGATAAAAGTCTATTGTACTCACTTGTTAACCAAGTTGGATTATCTGGTTCTAATCCTTCAATAAATTGTTGATTTGTATTACGAATAATAATACCTTGATTTGGATTTCTAAATTTTAAATATCCAGCTGATTCATTTCTATATTCTGGTCTATCATCTTGTGGTGTTATAGGTTCTTCCAATATATCTGTTAAATATGGTAAAACCCTATCATAAATATCTTGAATTGTTCGTGATAAATTTGTAGAGTTTGGTGCATAAGGACCACTTTTAATTCTATGAATAAACGCTTCTTCTTCATCTATCTGTGAATTAGAGTATTCCTGTGCATATGAAATACTATTATTTGAAGTATACTCAAATTGCCCACTCCAATTACCATTATCATCTCTATCAACTATACCATCATTATTTAAATCAAATTCAGGTGGATTTGGTGGAAGTAATGCATTTAATTCTTGAAACAATCTTATAATTCTAGCCTGTCTAGTATCACCACTTGGTAGTAATTCAAATATATTTGTATCAAGAAATTCTTCAGCCTTTTCAATATCTACTATTGATGAAGATTTTTTTAAAGGAATAAATTGACTTACATTTAGAGGATTACCATCACCTATAAGTAAAGATGTAATATCTATTGGTTCTACTGAGTCTCCAACATTTGATAATGATATACTTATAGTGTTATCTGCACCTTCAATAATGTTGATTGGAATATTGTTTATTTCTAAATGAGATATAGAATCAACTATTTGTTGTAAATTTTGTTGAACAGTCCCATCGTCAGTTGTAACAGTTGCTGAATTTATTAAATCTTCTTTATTGGCTCTTATGTCTTTTTGAAAAAGTGCTAATACTCCCGAACCACTTCCTTGTTTTAATTGACCATTACGAATATATTTCTGTGCATTCTTAACAGAGTTTTCATCAACCAATGGACTTAGTATTAATGCATCGGCTATTCTATCTAATAGTATTTCTAACTTTTGTTCTGATGTCATAACTATTTCCTTTTCACTATAAATTCAAAATCATCATCAAATACTTGTTCTTGCCCATCATCATATTTTAATTTTAATAAAATTTTATAAACCCTATCAGGATAGAAACCATCTAAGTATTGTATAAAATAGTTTGAATCACTATCACAACTAAGTTTTGTATAACTTGTTCCTGTAATATCTTCAAATGGAACAATGAACTCATCGGTAG
>MDSV01044702.1_pt1 | contig 15110 bp, 14 predicted proteins | sample 810851 | NCBI WGS metagenome assembly MDSV01 (sample SAMN05326640, study PRJNA326480) | marine metagenome | isolation source: seawater | place: Atlantic Ocean: North East | collected 2012
ACTAAGGCTTCAGAATCTTTTCAATTAGCAACAGGAAGATTCAAAGTAAAAGAAAGCTTGACATATTCAGGCACTCCAACGGCTCTAGATAATCGAAGTCAAAACAGGATAGATTTAGATAATGTAATAGCGGCTATTCGATCAATTATTGAGGATAAAGCTAAGTCTTATCAGATAGGAGGGAGGACATTTACAAGGATAGATCTTCCTGATTTATATCAGCAAAGAGATCATTTAAGTGGGGTTGTTATGCGGGAAGAAGTAGCGGAAAAAGTATCTCAAGGTTTAGGTAATCCATCTCGTTTCTTTGTCCGTTTTTAATCATGGCTTTTTTAAATCTCCCCTTGTCTGATGTTCTTAATTCAACCCCAGAAGCAGAAGTAAAAACAATACCTAAAGTGCAAAAGAAACGTAGTTATTCTGGAGCTAATTCCACTCGTTACAATTACAGTTGGCTTACACCTTCAGATAGTGCTGATAGCAACATTTTAGGAGGTGGAAATAAATTATTATCAAGGGCAAGAGATCTTTGCCGAAATAATCCAAACGTACGGCAAGGCCAAAGAAGTTTTGCTCTTAATGTTGTTGGACAAGGAACAAGAGTACAAGCACAAACAAGAAAATCAAGAGGTGGAAAATTAGATAAAAAAATAAATGATTCTATTGAAATGAAATGGAAAAAATGGTGTCGGTATGATTCTGTTTCAGCTAATGGTCGTGATTGCTTTTCAGATATAGAAAATATTATTGCAAAACAATTATTTGAGGCGGGGGAAATTTTTGTTCGATTAGTAAAAAAACCTTTTGGGCGGTCTTCAATCCCTTTAGCTCTGGAATTGTTGGAGCCAGAACAATTGGACAGTGAATATAAAGGGCCTACAAAAAGTAAAAATAATACTTGGAGGATGGGAATTGAAAGAGATCAGTTTAATAGGGCTGTAAGATTTGCATTTTTTAAGAGACATCCCGGTGATACACCTTTTCCTATTTCAGTTGGACAAACAAGACACATGTTTATTCCAGCTAATGAAATTATGCATTTATTTGTTACTGATAGGCCTAGTCAAAGTAGGGGCGTTTCAATGCTTGCCCCTGTTTTAGAGTCAATGCATCAACTCTCGGGCATGACTGAGGCGACCTTAATCAAAGCTCGTGCTAGCAGTGCCTTGATGGCATTTATTCAAACAACTGACCCCGATGGGTTGATGGGTGATGGGGAAGTTATGGAAAACGAACGAGTGTCAAGCTTTGAGCCGGGAAAATTTGTCTACCTTAACCCAAACGAATCTATACAGGTTCCAGACTTAGACGCACCAAACGGGGAATTTGAGCCGTTTAATAAAATGATTCTGAGACAGTTAGCCGCTGGATGTGGAATAAGTTTTGAATCTGTAAGTAAAGATTTTTCAGAGACAAATTATTCAAGTTCAAGGCTAAGTTTGCTTGAGGATAGAGATCATTACAGATGCATTCAAAAGTATTTAGAAGAAAGATTTTTACAGCCTTTGTTTGATTTATGGTTAGAACTTGCTGTGTTAAGTGGAAATTTAGATTTACCAAATTATGAAATTGATCCTGAAAAATATAGAAAAGTACGTTGGCTATTTAGACAATGGCATTATGTAGACCCATTAAAAGAAGTATCAGCAGCTAAAGAAGCGGTAAAAGCAGGCTTTAAGACACAAGCGCAGGTAATAAGTGAAATGGGTTCGGGTGATATTGAAGAATTTATGCCCGCTAGAAAAAATGAGATTGACCAACAAATTCAATTAGGATTATTTTTCGACACAACCGTAACTGATACGTCTAAACAGCAAAGTGAGGGTAATATAGATGAAAGTGATTCACAGACTAATGGAAAAGAAGCAACGTGATCTAGAAAACCAAATACAACATCGATCCCAACCCGTCGAATTTGACATTAAGGAAGATCGCACAATTGAGTTCCCGTTTAGTTCAGAAAAACCAGTTTATAGGGGTGTATTAGGTAACGAAATTCTTGATCATCGCGAGGGTGCAATAGATTTTTCACGTTTAAATGATGCGGCCCCTTTACTGTTTAACCATGATCCAAACAAGCCTATAGGAGTAGTAGAAAAAGCATGGACAAAAGACAAGCGCGGTTACGCCCGTGTACGTTTCAGCGATAATCCTTTCCCTACTGAAGTTTATAACGATGTAAAAAATGGGATACTGCGCGGGGTGTCAGTTGGGTATTCAGTAAACGAGTCACGAGACGAAAAGGATAAAGACGATTTTTACCGTGTAACCTCATGGACTCCGGCGGAAATTAGTATTGCGGTCGTAGCTGCTGACGAATCGGTTGGGGTAGGAAGAGCAAAAGAAATTAATACCGATACGTCTAAACAGCAAGAACCTAGTAATATGGAAGCACAGCGTAATAACGCCGTTGCGTCTTCTGACGCGCCACATAGTAAACCTTCAGAAAACAAACCTGAAATGACTGACACACCCGATTTAACCGTGGTGCGTGATGAAGCCTCTAAAAAGGCGGCTTCTGATGAGCGCAACCGCATAAGATCAATTTCTCTTATATGCAATGAGCATCAATTAGGAGAAGAGACAAAAGACACTTTAATCAGTGACGGTAAATCTATTAATGAAGCAAGAGAACTAGCTCTTAAAATCATTAGTGACAAAGCGCAACAAATTGAATCAGTCCCCTCAGCTCCTGATGTTCCCGAAAAGGAATTGAGAGAGATGCGTTTAGTTGATGGTATTAGAGCCGTTCAAACAAACGATTGGTCATCAAGAGGCGCAGGCTTAGTAAGAGAAATCTCTGAAGAAGTTCAGTTGAAAGGGGGTAAAAGAACCTCTTCTAATAGCTTCATGATTCCTCTTTCAGCTTTAGTAGCTGAGAAAAGAGCTGTTTATCAAACTGGTACAGCTAACGTTGGAGGTAATTTAGTAGCGGATGAGTACAGACCACAGGATTTTGTGGAGTACTTATACAATAAGTCGGTTGCAATGCAGGCAGGTGTAAAAACCTTGACCGATTGTCAGGGTGATTTAGTGATACCTCAAAGAGCAACTACAGGTTCTACTTATTGGCTCAGTTCGCAAACTACGGCAATAACAGCGGGGAACAGTACTTTTGCGCAATTGACAGCAAGTCCAAAAAACGTCGCCAGTTTAGAAAAATATTCTAGACAACAGGTTTTACAAGGTCTTCCACAAATCGAAGACTTGATTAGGTCTGATATGACTCAGAATCTACAACTAGCGGTAGACGCTGCTGTATTGAATGGTTCTGGTAGTTCTGGCGAGCCGACCGGGATTTTAAATACCAGCAATGTGAATAGTATCGCCGTGGGCACTAATGGCGGTCCAGTCACAGCGGACATGTTGATTAATTTGGAAGGTAATGTCGTTATTGACAACGGTGTTGTTAATCCTGCATCAACGAAGTATGTAACCAATGGAAAAGTCGTCAATGATTTGAAAAAATTAAAAGATACGACTAACCAGTATTTGTACAACCTTAATTATGCAGTTGGAGGCCGTGGCCCAACTCCTGCTAATTTCAATGGTTATCCAATATTGGATTCTATGCAGGTTCCAAGCACCTTAACAAAAGGGTCTTCTAGCAACAATTGCAGTGCTGTGATTTTCGGAGATTTCTCTCAATGCTTACTATGCCTTTGGGGTGGTCTAGAAATCCAAATTGGAGAAGATAGCGACGACTTCTCGAAGCTTCTTAGCTCTATTAGAGGTGTCCTATCAATGGATGTAGTAGTTAGAAACCCTGTAAGTTTCGGGGTCATTAAAGATATAACTACAACTCTTTAATTAGTTAATCGTGGGGTCGGCAACGGCCCCTTTTTTTCTTATGAAAATTTTATTAAACAAATCTATTTTGATTAAGGGCGAACACTTCGCAGCAGGTGAAGTTCATGAAGTAGAAGAAACAGAGGCACAAAAGTTAATTACTGGAGGAAGGGCTATAGAAGCCAATGAAGCCCCCGCATGTCCTCCAACTGCAAAACCAAAGGCTAAAAAAGTAAAATCAATTTTAGAAGAAGTAAAAGATGGCGCTGAGTGATGATCTAACCGCTTCATTTGCTGACTTTGGAGTTACCGCAACAAGTGGAGGCGCTAGCGGAAAAGTTATTCTTGATCAACCTGATGAGATGGTGTTAGATGGTCAAGTTATTTTTCGCGATTACAACGCTCACGCCAAAACCTCAGAGTTTGGAAGTTTGGCAGTAGGCAGCACGATCACTATTAGTTCGGTTGATTATGAAGTTAGAAGCATTGATCAAGATCTAGACGGTCTTACTTGTCAAATTTCACTCTCTAAAACCTAATGACAACAATTAGAGAAAATATATTAGGCGAGATCAAAACAACTCTTGCAGGTACAGCGGGAGGAGTCGGTTCAAGAATCTATCGCGAAAGGACAACCCCTCTTGCTCGCAATGAATCACCGGCGATTGTCGTTGAACCTGTAAGTGATACGCCAGAAATCTCTGTTTCACATCAGCGCGTAGATTGGGATTTTAGAATTATTGTCAGTGTTATCGTTAGGGGTTCGGCCTCTAATACTCCGTATGAAATAGCTGATCCGATTTGTGAGTCTTTACATTCAAAATTATTAGCTGATTTATCTGTTGGTGGTTATGCAATAGACATTGAACCTGCGGGCGTTTCTTTTGAAATGATTGACGCTGATCAACCCGCCGCAGTTATACAAAATACGTTCATGATTAAATATCGAACGACTTTAGGATCATTGTCTACATAAATTTATTAACACGTAGCAAATAAAGACTATTATGTAAGCATAGTAAATTCATGGTTGAAAGAGGACTAAAAAATGGCATTACTAGAAAGGGCCGCGCTCGTTCAAGTCAAAGCAGAATCTAGTTACGGAGTAGAACCAACTATTGCGGGCAGTGATGCGATGCTTGCTAGAAGTCTTACGGTAACGCCTTTAGAAAGTGACACAGTAAGTAGGGATTTGATCCGCAGCTGGTTGGGAAATTCAGAACAATTGCTCGCATTGACAAGGGTATCGGTAGAGATGGAGGTTGAAATTGCAGGCTCTGGGACAGGCGGAACTGCAAGCCGAATAGATAGTTTGCTCAAAGCTTGCGGTATGGCTAGCACGGTTACTAGTTCAGCGGTTACAGGATCTTCGCAGGCTGGAAGTTCTGGCAGTATCACTCTTGCTAGTGGCGCAAATGCTACCGACGACTATTACAACGGGATGCAAATAACAATTACTAGCGGTACTGGTAACACTCATAAAGGTTTGATTGTCGATTACGTCGGAAGTACAAAAGTAGCAACAGTAAAACCAATCACAGCAACATTCGTTCCGGGTGCAAGTTCTGGTTATTCAATCGCGGCTAATGTTGGTTATGTACCTGTAAGTTCCAATTTTGCTTCTGTAGCGATTCAATACAACCTAGACGGAATCGAACATAAGATTTTAGGTGCAAGAGGTTCATATTCATTATCATTAGCGGTTGGTGAAGTTCCTTCAATTACTTTCTCCATGACGGGACTATATACGGAACCGACAGATACGACGGCTGACACAGCGGCATATTCATTACAAGCTACACCAGTTCTCTTTAAACAAGGCAACACAGTAGCTTCAAGTTTTGCGGGATATGACGGCGCAGCGATTCAAAGTTTTTCAGTTGATATGGCTAACGAGGTAATTGCTAGAGAACTGGTCGGGGCTGATAAATCTGTGATTCTTACGAACCGTCAACCTACAGGAGAGGCAGTGATAGAAACTCCTACTATCGCGGCTAAAAACTTCTTTTCTCAAGCCACATCAGACACTACAGGCCTTGTGTCCATGCAACATGGAACGACTGCTGGGAACATCGTTTCGATCCTATGCCCTACCGTTGATATTACTAACCCTAGTTACTCTTCGAGTGATGGAATTAGCATGTTGAATATCCCATTTACGCCGGTTCCTAATACAGGTAACGACGAAATTAAACTTGTATTTAGCTAATAGTTTGTTTTTTTGTTAAAAGTTCCTTAGTCTACGTAGGAATAAATATTATTTTATGAGCTTTGTTTTAAAGCAAAAGGCTACTTTTACATGGCCTGTAACGATCGTACTTCCCATTGATGGCGGGCATAAAGAGAAATCTACTTTTGATTGTGAATTTAAAAGATTACCTCAATCAAGAATCAACCAAATAATAAAAGTTGCAAGACTGATGGAAGTTGACGCAATAGACGAAGAAGAAAGGCTTGAAGATCAAGGCGCAGCTAAAGAAATCTTATGTGGATGGTCTGGAGTGGTAGACGATAAAGGAACAGAGATTAAATTTAGTGAGGCAAAGTTAAACGAATTACTTGAAATCCCCACTGTGGCCTCGCAAATTGTCAAAGCATGGTTTCAAAGTTTAGATATTAGCAAAAGAAAAAACTCCTAGGGGCCGTTGATTATCTCTTTAATCATGGGGGCGGCCATAACGAAGACATCATCAAAGATGCGGAAGTGTTGGGGATTGAATTACCCGACGATATGTTTAAAAACCACGATTACGAAGTTTGGCAAGAGCATGAAAATGTAGTTTTAACTTTTCTTCGAGTTCAGACGCAATGGAGAACGGGCCCAAATGGCTATATAGGTTTAGACTATGGAGTAGTGTTTCAAGTTTGCAAACTCTATAAAATAAAAGACATGAAAACTCTTTTTGAAGATTTGCAGATTATGGAGATGAGGGCTTTGGAATTAATCGCCAAAGAACAAAAAAAAGCTAATCAAAAAACTGAAATGAGAAACAGGAGGGCAAACTAATGGCATTAAATATAGAAAGCGCCCTTCGTTTAGTTGCAAAGGTAAAGGGATTAGGAGACGTTAAGAAACTAGAAAAAGCCTTCGGAGGCGTAGAGAGCGCAGCAAAAGGCGCGGCTAAGGGTTTTAAGTCAGTTGTAAGTTCTAAAGCCTTTCAAGGCATGGCGGTTGCTGCTACTGCTACTGCTACGGCAATTGCTTTATCTGCTAAGGCTGCTATTGATTTCGAGGACAAGATGGCAGGCGTATTGAAAGTAATGGATGATATGGACACGAAAGGAGTAAAAGATTTAAGAAAAGAAATTTTAGATTTAGGGCAAGAACTACCAATTGCAATTAATGGGATTGCGGATATGTACGCCGCAGCAGGTCAGTCTGGGATAGCAAGAAAAGAGATGAAAGCCTTTGTTCTAGATGCGGGTCGAATTGCTACAGCGTTTGACATATCAGCAGCGGAAGCTGGAACGTCTATGGCACAAATGCGGGCGGCGTTAAACAAAACACAACCTGAAGTTAGATTGCTATTTGATGCAATGAACCATTTAGGAAATAATACGGCGGCATCATCTGCGGAAATCAATGAATTTATGAAAAGGGCTGCGGCTGCGGGACAAGTTGCAGGATTAGCCGCCGAACAAACCGCTGCGTTAGGTGCTGCAATGATTGGTTCAGGTACAGAAAGCAGGGTCGCGGCAACTGCATTAAGAAGTTTAGTAAATGCTTTATCACAGGGGGCAAGTGCTACAGATGTACAAGTAGCAGCGTTAAGGCGTTTAGGTTTTGCACAAATCGACGCAAAGTTTGCAGAAAGAGAATTGACGGATGAAGTAAGACGACAATCAGAAGAAAGAATGGAAATTGCCAGAGGTGAAACTGACGAAGTATTAAAACAAATTAGGCGAAGATATGACGATCAATTAACAACGATTAGACGTGATTTAGAGGACGAATCAGACGCGGTAAGAGATGGCTTAAGAGATCAAGCAGATATAAGAATAAGAGAATTAACAGAGAGAATGTCGGGGGCTGACAATATAACTAGAAAACAAATTGAAGCGGAAATAAAACAAATAAGAAAGAAATTAAATACAGAATTAAAGATGTTAAGAAGAAGAGACGAAGATAGGATGACAGAAATTAATAGGAACTTAGCTGATCAAGAAGCAATTGAATTAAAAGCGCAAGAAGATAAATTTACAAAGATTGAAGAATTAGAAAAAGCATCACTAGAAAAACGATTTGCAGAAATTAAAACGCAAACGGAACAGGCAGCATTTGAAGCAGGTCAAGCAATTTCTGAAAACTTACAAACTGACGCATTAGGAACTATTGAAGATATTTTTACAAGAATTGCAGATCTACCAAAGGCGGAAGTTGTCTCAACGATAAGTGACTTAATGGGAGAACAGGCCGCGCGAGGTATGACACAACTAATAGGAAATATGGAGAAATTTAGGGAAACAATGCAATTAATTAATCAAGATACTAATTTTGCGGGTTCAACTTTAAAAGAATTTAATAAACAAAATGAGACAACAGCCGCGCAATTGCAAAGAACAAAAAACGCGGGTGATGCGTTAGCAATTACTTTTGGTGAGCCATTCTCAAAAGCATTAAAAGAATTAGCAAAAGGGTTAACCCCAATCATTCAATTTGCAGCAGATTTATTAAATAAATTTCCTGGGTTAACCGCAGCCGTAGCAGCATTTAGTGCAACCTTTGTAGGATTAACGGCGGGTATTCCTATCTTTGCAGCATTAAAAGTCGGCGTGGCAGTTTTAGGGATTGCATTAGGACCACTATTATTGCAATTTGGTTTAGTCGCTGCGGCTATTACGGGTATTGTTTTAGTTGGTAAGCATTTGATGGATAATTGGAAATTAATGGGAGATGGTTGGAATTTTATCGTTGATCAAATAAAAAATGTTACTACGGATATGGTCAAATGGATTGGTAAAGCATTTGATAACTTATTTGGCGGTTTAATAGGCAGAATTAAAGATTTTGTTGATTGGGGATTAAGGCAAATAGAGCGTATTAATAATTTCTTATTTAAATCAAGAAAGGCACAAGCAAGCAGTTCTAATAAAACTACTGCAACTGTTCCCGCATACGGCGAAGGCGGTTACGTTACAAGTCCTAGAATGGCTCTAATCGGAGAGGGGGGAAATAGTGAGTATGTTTTACCGTCAAATAAAATCAGTAAATTTATTAGCAATTATCAATCAGGATTAAGAGGACAGGCCGCAATCCCTTCAACTGGAGGCGGTGGATATAGCAGCGCGAATGTAAATATAAGTACAGGCCCAGTTATGGAGATGGGAGGGAACCAATATGTGACCGTTGATGATTTAGAAAACGCATTACAAACTTTTTCATCGTCAATCTTCGCTAACTCTCGCAGTTATGGCGGGCGCAGATTCCAGGGGCTTAGTTAATGGCTAGAGCGCAATCACAGTATTTAAGATTTTACACAGGGGGAACAAATCATTATTTGCTTCAAAGTTATTATGTTAATAGCACGATTTCCCTTGATTCTCTTAGTTGGACTTACTTCCCTTTTAATGCTGATGGGTTGATGCAAAGTAGCGCGGCGGGTGGTAATGGTGTTTCGTTAACTGTTCCAGCGACTGAAAAGGCGGTTGATATATTTACACTTGCATTATCTAGGGAATATTTAGTTCAACTAAAGATCTATGAATTTGATAGTCGTCTTTCTAATGTTGCCCCAGAAACTAGTCAAACTTTAATTGTTGATTTTATTGGAGTTATTAAAAGTATGAGCGGTGATTTTAATACGTTATCTGTAGAACTTGGTTCTAATTTATCGCCAGTCGGGGCGCAAGTGCCTCCGCGTAAATTTACCTCTTATTTGATTGGTAGCCCTATAAGAATATGACCAAATATAGACCCGCTAGGATTTCCGATCCACTCGAACTTTTACCACATCAAAGCGGGATTATTGATAACCCAGTTTCTGAAGGTGCGGCGGCTGGAAACACACAATTAGATAAACAACAAAGGGCGGCGGTTATTGGTGAGCCTGTTCCTATTGTTTTCTGTCGTCGTACTGGTTCAGGAGCTAGCGCAATCGGTGGAGTATTAGCGGAACCCTTATGTACTGAAGGCCGTTTTGTTAATGATTCAACTACAAATGTTTTAACTCTTGATTTTATGCTCGTCTTAAGTGAAGGCGATATGAATCAACTGCTTTTAAAAGATTGTTTTCAACGTAGTTGCAGAGTCGGGACATGGGAGCAAACATATGATCGCCGGGCTGGTTCTTTCGTTCCTCTGTATTCAATTACTACAGTGGCAAATAAAACGCCGTGGAATTTACCCACGTATGTAGGGACTAGTGGCAGGTATGAAGATATGACGACGATACATTTTAGTAATACTTATGCGGATGGAAGTAACAACGCTTTAAAACAGGTCTTTTGCTTCGTGAGGGAGGGTATTAATGTTGCTCGTATACTCGAAAGTAATTCTGTTGGTCCATCAAATAATTTTATTGATTTAGCGATCTATTTATTAAAAACCCGAATACCTGATGCGTTAATTGATACGACCTCTATGACGGCGGCGGCTACATTTTTAAATGCTAATAGTTTATTTTTTAACGGTGTTTTTAATCGTAGCTCTAACCTTGAAGATTATCTAACAAGTACAGGAAATCATTTTTTACTACGTCTAAGTGAGAAGAACGGGAAGAAAACATTTAAACCAAGAGTCCCAACAAATACAGACGGAACCATAAAAGTAACGGCAATAACGCCCTCTTATAATTTCACTGAAGAACATATAATCCAAGGTTCTTTTCAAGTTTCATACATCCCGATAGAAGACCGTAAAAACTGCAACGTACAAATTATTTATAGAGAACAGCCCGATGATGATATAGGCATAGTAAGAACAGCAGAAATCAAGTTTGACGGTGAAGCAAGTACAGGACCATATGAATCACACGATTTAAGTACTTATTGTGCGACCGAAAACCACGCTGTAAAAGTTGGTTCTTATATTGCTATTAGAAAAAAAACAATCACTCATACATGCAGAATTAGCGTCCGGCCTTCTACTTTTAACGCAACGCTAGCGCTAGGAGATATTGTTAGGGTCAAGCTTCGCAGAGAGACAGAGGCGGGTCTAAGTAGCCATGATTATTTCTACGAAATTGAACGGATTGAAAAAAGTACAAGTGGATTAATCACATTAGATTTGACTCATTTCCCTATTGATAATCAAAAAAGAAGCATTGTTGCTTTACTTGTTAATTCTGCAACGGGTAGCGGGGCACTTGTCGGAACCTCTCGAACTGATTTCTCTTGCGACGTTTCAGGAAGAAGAACAGACACAAGCACAACTCTTTCGGATGTAGGTATTGATTATGGAAGCTTACCCGTTAGTTTTGATGTTCCAAGTTTGGCAGAGGTTACAACGACATTAAACAAAACAAGCCTTGCGACTGCTGGCGGTGCTTCTACTGCTGACGGCTTGTCTTTTAACGTCGATTCATATGACATTGGTTCGTTCGGTTCAACGTACAACCTCAGTGCGTCGGGCGGGGTTGCTGGTGAGTTTGGCGCAGACTTAGGAGATGAAGCAAACGCAACAGATCCATTAGACAACCAAATTTCAACCTCGTTAACTGATAACAGGTCAACAAGTAGAAATTTAAGAGTTGGTGATCAAATAACGGCTACAGGTCCAACTTGTGCGGGTGGACGTATTCTTGCTTATAGTGGCTCTAGACCTTTAAACGATGACGGCACACCGAACACTGATAGTGACGCGATTGTTTGGGATACAACCCCATTCCAGACAATAACCGCGGGTCAAATGTCAACACCGGGCGTGGGGATAATGATATTATCGGCAAACGAAATTGATAAAATGATCAAGTGGGTCACAGAGTGTCCAGACGAAAGCAGCGACACAGGGTTTGGAACTCCTACAGAGATCGGAAAAACAGATAAGCCAATAGAAATTAATGTTAATGATTATCGTTACGCAAGATTTACAGGAACGAAAACAAGAGCAATCGCGGCTAGTGATGCAGTTACTGGATCAATCAATACAGTTGCTTTAAACTCTTCTTGGACTCAATACAACACCTATGATGGTTCAGGTAATAGAACTAGTTCAGATGGTTATCTCACAATTGCCGGTTTAAATTCTTGTAATATCCTGGCATCATTTTTGGGTAACACAACAGACACAGGACATGTTAAAGGCTCTAGTAGTGGGACGGCGTGGCAGTCTTCTGTTAACGGGGTGCAATATACTGAGCAATTGAATGTTATGACTAGCGTCGGCGGTTTGGGAAATAACGCTGCAGGGGGCGGATGTGGTGGAACTGGTTTCCTTGGTTGGTATGAGTATCTACAAGGGAAAGGCTCTTACATTAGGATTACAGGAAAATGGGAATTTACAAATGATACAAGTGCAGGCGCCCAGGAGACATGGGAGGGTATTAATAGCATCATAGAAAACCCTACAGACACAGCTTATAGCGATTATTCTTATGGCTGATTTTCCCTCTGTTGTCCCATCTGCAAGAACTTATATCCCCGGTTCTTTTGCAAGTTCTACGCTTCCCGATATGAACGGAAACGAGACAAATATTCGCCATAGTTCGGCAAGTTATGGGCATCAATTAAAACTCAGGTTTAAAAGTCTACCTAGAGCTGACTATGAAAGTATTTTGAATCATTACGTAATGCATGGGACATTTGAAAGCTTTGATTTAAATACGTCTGTTTTAGTTGCAACCAACTTAAGTTTTCCGAGTGGTTATAAGTGGAGGTATTCAGATAGACCTAACGTTAGTGAAAATAGAAGTCAAATTGATGTCACTGTAAGCCTTGAGCTTTTACCGCCTTACACTATTTGATTATGGATAGTTTTCCTTACTTAAGACCTAATTCTATTTCCTACGATTTAGGCGCGTTAAATGTATCTAAGAGTTCTACTTTATCAAGTGGCCCGATATGTTTTAGGCATTCATTAGCTGTAAATAATCACATATTAAATTTAAGTTTTACAAATAGAACACAAACTGAAGTTAGCTTGATTCGTGAGCATTATTACAACGCAGCGGGTCAACATTTATCTTTTACTGTTCCTGCGATTGTTTGGGGTAGTTCTAGCGTTGTCTCGTCTGGGTCAACCTATCGATATTTAGAACCGCCAGCAGAAAACCAGCGGGGCGTGATGCATGATATAGACATTAAGTTATTAATATTAACTGGACCTGAGTTGTTATTTACTTTAAATGGAGGCGGTGCGGCTTTGGCAAGTGAAGCGGCGTTTACTAGTTACGCCTTCAATGGACAAGATCCGTTTATCCTTAATCTTCAAGGCGCAACCAATTCAAGTACTACAATGATATTAAAAGGTGGCGGTAGTCGATTATGAGCCAAACAACTGTAAAGGTACAACTGCAGCAGCGATACGACACCGCAGCAAATTGGACTTCAGCAAATCCAACTTTATTAGCTGGAGAGATTGGCTATGAGAGCAATACCAGTAAATTTAAGATCGGGGATGGAAATACCCAATGGTCATCTTTAGCGTATGCCCCTGGATCTGGAGGATATACAGCAGGGACTGGAGTATCTATAAGCGCTTCTAATGTCATCAGCGCTAGTGCAGTTGCCTTAAGTCAGGTTTTCACGGCTGTTAATCAAACGGCTCATTTAGCATTAACGACGCAAGAAGGCGACATAGTTGTCAGGTCAGATGAAAACAAAAGCTACGTGAGAAATTCCGGCTCAGCCTCTGATATGACTGATTACACATTGTTGGCCACCCCGACTGACGCAGTACTCAGTATTAACGGCCAAACAGGTGCCATAACCGCTGATCAGCTCGCTGCTGCTATAGAAAGCGCAACAGATTCTAATACTTTCACGGACGCAGATCACACAAAGCTAAACGCAATTGAAGCTAGTGCTACTGCCGATCAAACTGGGGCCGAAATAAAAACTGCTTATGAAGCCGAGTCAGACACTAACGCCTATACAGACGCAGAAAAAACTAAGTTAGCGGGTATAGAAGCTTCAGCAACTGGCGATCAAACTGGAGCAGAAATCAAGACAGCCTATGAGGCAGAAGCAGATACTAATGCTTACACAGACGCAGAAAAAACAAAACTTTCAGGTGTTGCTACTTCTGCAAATAATTATTCACACCCAACTACTGCGGGTAATGTTCATGTGCCGACTGGTGGCAGCGCGGGGCAATTTTTAAAATATAGCTCTTCTGGGACTGCTGTTTGGGCTGCTGATAATGACACTACTTACTCAGTAGGTGATGGTGGTTTAACTACTAATGATTTTACAAACGCAGACCACACAAAATTAGACGGCATTGCAGCGAGTGCTAATAATTACGCAATATCAACAGATCTATTAGATGAAGATAATTTTGCTACTAACTCAGCGACTAAAGTTCCTAGCCAACAATCAGTAAAAGCATATGTAGATACGGCTGATGCGTTAAAGGCTAATCTTAGCGGTGCAACTTTCACGGGTGCGATAGCTGGCCCTAGTGCAACCTTTACTGATGACGGGGCAACTGGTGCGGTTGTCAGTATTCAAGGCGACGACGCGCAGCAATGGGGCTTTCATATTGGCAATAGCACTTATCACAATTCTCAAGCTTCAGGGCTTAAATCTTATATACAAGATGACGGCGATTTAGAACTGGCACATTACGCAAACGCTGAATATAGGAACTGGTGGATCTCTCAGCATGATGGAACAACTGGTAGATATAACATTTATTGCACAGCGGCTGGTTCTATTTATTTATACAACGCAGGAACTGCCAAGCTAAATACCACAACGGCGGGAATAACCGTTACTGGATCAGTTACCGATGATAAGGGTGATGTAAGGAAGATAGTTCAAAATTATCAGACAGGTGCTTATGTCTTAGTAGTGGGTGATGCAGGCAAATGTATTACGATTACTACAGGAGGAGTGACAGTTAACCCGTCAATCTTTTCATCAGGCGATGCCGTTTCAATAGTCAATCATAGTGGTTCTGATCAAACTATTACTCAAGGTTCTAGTTTTACTCTCTATAACACTGCTGATGGGGCAACAGGAAACCGCACGCTTGCTGGAAGAGGTATGTGCACCCTATTCTTCACAGATAATAATATCGCCTACGTATCAGGGGCGGGGTTAAGCTAATGCCTATTCAACAGATGCTATGTGGTGCAGGTGGTGGTATTAATTACGCAGTAGGTCAAGTTGTTTTTGATGGAGATAATGTAAACCAGACTTGGACTGTTCCGGCTGATGTC
>MDSV01042407.1_pt1 | contig 15109 bp, 17 predicted proteins | sample 810851 | NCBI WGS metagenome assembly MDSV01 (sample SAMN05326640, study PRJNA326480) | marine metagenome | isolation source: seawater | place: Atlantic Ocean: North East | collected 2012
CATAGTCCATGTTCAGCTGAGTGTATTGAAATAGAGGGAAGTTGTTTTGCTGAAGGAAGTGATCCTGTTTCTTATAAAGATTTAATGTATGAGTAAATATATTATAAAGAATACTTTTTTACTAGACTCATGATATATTTAGATCCAACTTCATCTGCTTTTTCTACATTAAAAATATCTTTATTATAGTCATAATCCTTAATATAGTGATTTTTCAGGAGCGCATCTATTGAGCTACTACCATCCCATATAACTCCAATTTTTTCTCTTACATATGCCTCGAATGCTTGAATTTCAAATTTATGATAGTCCTCATTAAGGATTTTTTGAGGCGTATCAATATATAAAACAGGTTTTTTCATAGAAAATGCATATTCCAGAGATATGCCTGACCAATCAGTAATCAATATATCAGACTTAAAAAGACTATGATTATCAACAATATTATTTTCAAATTTAAATGACTTATTATGTGAAAAATTTTTTAGGATATTATTTATTCTATCATTAGAATATTTAAATGATTCAGGGTGAGGTCTTAATGTTATTTTAAAGCCTTGGTTAATAGAGTTTTCTATAATTGTTTCTGCTAACGGGGAGTTTAAGACGCCTTCTTTATTCCATGATGGTGCAAATAGAATATCTTTCTGTTCACTTAATTTTGTATTCTTTTTAAATTTTGAATATTCAGATATTAAGCTATCTAATCTGGTATAGCCATGACAAACAAGTTCTTTTTTTTTCAAGCTATAAAATTTTTCAGCTGCCCTAATCTCATCGATCATATATTTCCCACTACAAAAAACTATATCATAATTATCAAAAGACCCCTTTCTATATGAACAATTTGGGCTCATAAGCGAATGTTGTGTATAGATGTAATAGTTAGTTGCTGGAGATTTTTTTAGTTGAAAGTTATCTATATCTGGCATAGTAGTAATCAATGCATAGGTATTTAGGTTTTTAAATAACCAATCTCTCATATAACCATCGTCTATGAGTAAAGTATGATAATTAATAGATTTCTTATCTAGTCCAGGATCATCTTTGTCTGATGTTATGTAATGTATTGGTATATCAGACTCGCTTAATAGATAATTTATCATCCCTTTAAGATATGGCCAATAATTTTTACCTTCAGAATAAAAAGTGACTAATTTATTAGATTTTTTCAAGCCTATGTAATCATAAACTTCAATCCATTTAGAAAAGTACGATACGAGGCTCATTTGATAATAACCTAGCTGTCTTTATTTTTTATATTACTAAAAAATGATTTTATTTTATAGATAATGGTCCTAAAGTAATATCCAATAACAGCAATTGATCCAGCTAAAGCTGTTATGACTAATCCTACAGTGCTTGGATTGATATACGCATACGCATCTATTGGATAGATAGCTATAACAATCAGCCCTGGTATAAATTTATTTGTAATATTCATGATATGTAATTATTTCTAATATTTAAGTTTTGTTCTTATTATGCCATATATTGTTATATATTTGCTATGATATGATGTTTATTTAATGATATTAAAAAATGACTTATTATTATGATATCAAAGTATGATGTAGTTATAATTGGAGCTGGTGCTGCAGGTTTAATGGCTGCAATAGAAGTTGGAAAAAGAAATAGGAGTGTGATATTAATTGATCATTCAAAAAAAATAGGTGAAAAAATTCGCATTTCTGGAGGCGGAAGGTGTAATTTTACTAATCTCAACTGTATGCCATCAAAATTTATATCTAATAATCCTAAATACCCCATATCAGCTTTACAACAATATACACAAACAGATTTTATAAATCTTGTCAAAAAACATAACATAAAATATCATGAAAAAAAATTAGGTCAACTTTTTTGTGACGGCAGTTCCCAGCAAATTATAGATATGTTGCTATTAGAATCGAATCAAGCAAATGTAGTTATACATGCTGATACTGTTGTAGATGATATTAAGAGAGAGAAGGAAAAGTATTTAATTATTAATAAAAAAAATAAGTATATTTGTGATTCATTAATTATTGCAACTGGAGGTTTATCTATTCCTAAAATTGGAGCAAGCAAGTTTGGCTATGATATTGCAAGATATTTTAATATGAATATTATTGATACATATCCAGCTTTGGTGCCTTTAACTTTCAATGATAGACTACTTATGATGTGTAAAGAATTAAGCGGTTTATCACTTGAATCTAGCATTTCATGTAATAGAGCAACGTTCGAAGAAGGTATGTTATTTACTCATAGAGGTTTGAGTGGCCCTTCTATTCTCCAGATTTCATCCTATTGGAAATTAAAAGATTTTATCACTATCAATCTTGCTCCAAAAATAGATATATTTAACTATTTAATATCTAAAAAAAAATTAAACCCTACACTGAGTATACATAGTCTAATTTCGCAAATACTACCAAACAGGTTAGCCTCAATACTTTGTGAGCAAAACAAAGTTAGCGGTAATATTTCAGAGTTATCAGAAAAACTATTAAAAGATCTCAGTAATTCAATTAATAAATGGTCAATAGCTCCTACTGGCTCAGAAGGCTATAGAACAGCTGAGGTTACTCTTGGAGGAGTGGACACAAAAGACCTATCATCTAAAACTATGATGTCCTTAAAAAATCCTGGACTATTTTTTATAGGTGAAGCAGTAGATGTTACAGGACATCTCGGTGGATATAATTTTCAATGGGCATGGTCATCTGGTTATGTTGCTGGCCAGCATGCATAATGACTAAAATTAGAGCAACACACTGTGTTATATGCAAAATAGTGCCAAATATATTATATAGATGCAGATATAATCACCAAAAGAATTGGGTATTTTTGTGCGAAACTTGTATGAGAAAAGTTAAAATTGATTTTACTAAAAGTTATCAATATGGAGGCATAAAGAAACTTAAATGAAAGCTGAAATCTTTATTACCATATTCATTGTTAGCTCATATCTAACATATAAAACTTTGAAATTAATAGATAAGCGAGGGTCTAATGATCTGATGCTAAATGTTATCTTATCTATATTTTTCTTTAGTCTTTATTTATTTATTGGATTATTGATACTTGGCACTATAGTTAGAAATATTTAATATATTTTATTTATAATTATCATTAAATTTCTTAGGATCTTCTAAATATTCTATTTCACATATTTTTATAAGCGCAACATAAAATTCATATTCCTTTTTAATGCTAAATGATTTTGCATTAAACCCCTCTATATCTTTAGTTGATTTTGCTTCAGTAGGCATTCTTTTTTTCATTAATTCATTAGTAAGCATGAACATGGTATCTGCACATTTCTCAAATCTAATATCATTATTGCTACAGCTTGATAGAATAATAAAAAACATCAATGGAAATAATTTATTCATCGCCTTCTTTAATAAAAATTCCATCAATCATTTTACCTCTACGATCTTTAATATCAGCATAAGCCACGGATAGACATTCCTCGATTGTCAGATTATTTCTAACCATAATATTAATCAAGACTACCATTATATCTCCAACATCATCACGAATATCTTTTCCCTTGCATAAGCTATCAGATAGTTCTCCTGCCTCTTGGATTAATTTCATATATTGATCCTTATCAGTACTGCCATCAATGAGATTTCTATCTTTATGCCATTGACCGATCAATTGTTCATAATTTGAGTCATTCATATTTATCTCCACCTTAATTTTGAAATTATAACAATAAATACTTCTTTAAGGATATAATATATTGTTATTATGTAATATGTCTGCATTAATAGTTGGAATTCAGTTTATTGGGACGCTAATAATTTTACTTGTATCTTTTGTTTTTGCTCGCAAGGTTGGCATACACTATGGAGTTAATGGCAAAGATAAGTTAGGCCTTTTTATTGGATTTATATTTTTTATAATAGTTGGTTATACTAGTATATATATCTTTGCAAGCATCCTTTGAGGAAAATACTTTTCAATGAAAAATACATCAGCTTTAATATTTACCGATTTAGATGGAACTTTTTTGGATAATGATAATTTTTCGTATGGTCAAAATATAGATTATGCAAAAAACTTAATTAAGTCTGGTCATTTTGTTATTTTTAATTCTAGTAAAACTTTTATTGAGATTTTTGAACTCTTCAGTTCCTGTAAAATTAACTTTCCTATAATATGTGAAACCGGAGGTGGAATATATTTCCCATCTGAGTTAGCGAATAATTATCAAAAAAAAATTAATAGTTCATATAATGTCATTTATGAAGCTCCTAAAATATCCCAGACAGTAGACAAAATTAAGGTTATTTGTCATGATTTTAAAGATGAAATGAAATTTTTTAATGATTTAAGTCATAATGATAAAATAAAAATTTCTAATTTAGATTCTGATGGCGTAGTTCTTGCATCTCAAAGAATATTCTCCATATTATTTACATGGAGCTCGAGTGAAGAGAGACTGATGAAATTACAGAAAACATTAGAAAAAATAAATATTAGGGTTATAAGAGGAGCTAGATTTTTCCATTTATGCTCTAAATTCGATAAAGGAACTGCAATGGTTATAACTATGAATAAATTTAAGAAAATATATCCAGACCGAGAATTTATTAGCATTGCATTAGGAGATAGTAGCAATGATTATGAAATGCTAAAATTAGCTGACTATCCATGTGTAGTTAAATCATCTGGTAATAAAAATATTAGTTATTCGGATTTATCAGTTGATATAGTATTTAGTAGTAATCCAGCACCTAATGGATGGAGAGAATGTATCGACAACATATTAAACAATATAGGAAATGACTAATGGCAGATTTTCATCAGAATGGAGTAATTAGCACCTTACATAATCTTTCAAATGGATCTATAGATAAAATTGAAGAAGAATTAATCGAATTTTCCAAAGATAGACCAATAGAGTTGATACTGCCGTGTTTATATTCAGAAATTGAGGGACCAGCTTTAAAAAATATAATAAATATACTTAGTAAAGTTAAATACTTAAATCACATAATCATCGGCCTTGACAAGGCAAATAAAAACCAATTTATAAAAGCAAAAAAATTTTTTTCGGCCCTAAAACAACCCCACTCTATATTATGGAACGATGGATCTAAGTTATCAGCTATTGATAAAAGTCTAAATAAATTAAATTTATCACCAAAAGAGCAGGGTAAAGGAAAAAATGTTTGGTATTGTATGGGGTATGTCCTTGCGAGAGATCAGGCTAAATCTATAGCTTTGCATGATTGTGACATTATAACATATAACCGTGAGTTATTGGCTAGATTAGTATATCCGGTCGCAAATCCATTGTTTGATTATGAATTTTGTAAAGGATATTATCCTAGAGTTGATGGTAAAAAATTAAATGGCAGGGTTACAAGATTACTAGTTACGCCGTTACTAAAAACTTTCAAAAAAGTCCTAGGACATCGAGATTATATCGAGTTTATTGATGTATTTAGATATCCTTTGGCCGGAGAATTTTCTTTTAAAAGTAGATTATTAAAGGAAATAAGGATTCCAAGTGATTGGGGACTTGAGATTGGTCTTTTGTCTGAGATGCAAAGAAATCAGGCTTATAATAGAATATGTCAAGTAGACATTGCCAGCGCCTATGATCATAAACATCAGTCTTTATCAAAGGAGGATAGTACTAAAGGACTATCAAGAATGTCTATAGATATTTCTAAAACTTTTATTAGAAAGCTTGCAGCACAGGGTGATACTTTTACCTACAATACCCTTCGAACAATGAAAGCAACTTATTACAGAACTGCACTTGATTTATTAGAAACTTACCATAACGATGCTAAAATAAATGGCCTTGAGTTAAACATTAATGACGAAGAAATTGCAATTGAAATTTTTGCTAATAATATAATTACTGCAGGAAAACAGTTTCTTGATAAGCCAAATGAAAACCCACTAATACCAAATTGGAATAGAGTTCAGAATGCAGTTCCTAGGATAATAAATGATTTATTAAAAGCTGTTGATCAAGATAAAGATCTATAATTTTATGAACATATCATATCAAAATAAAGACAAAATTCTTGTTAATAAAATTACCAAACATATCTCTACAATTTATGGTGATAATTTCTCAAAAACACAAATAGATCACTGTTGTAAAAAAGTTATATCTTTGATAGATAGAATACAAAAAGATGATAATCAGGTAGATAATAGATGGTCTGAAGAAACTGTAGTCTTAATAACATATGCAAACAGTATTATTGGTAAAAAGAATAAGCCTCTGAAGGTCTTAGATAAATTTCTATCTAACTATTGCCTAAAAATTATAAGCGTATTACATATCTTACCATTTTTTCCATCCAGCTCTGATGATGGTTTTGCCGTTATTGATTACTATGATGTTGATAAAAATTATGGAGATTGGAGTCATATTAAAAATATATCTAAAAATTTATCGATCATGTCGGATATTGTCATTAATCATGGCTCATCAAAAAGTCACTGGTTTCAAAACTTCATTAATCAAGAGGGTAAAGGGAGTAATTATTTTATAAATTTTGATAAGCTTATTGACACATCAGATGTTGTAAGGCCAAGAACAAATCAATTACTACAAAAATTTAATACTAAAAATGGTGATAAATATGTATGGTGCACATTTAGTAAAGATCAAGTAGATTACAACTTTTCAAATCCAGAAATTCTCTATGAATTTATAATGATTATTAAACATCATATGAGGCAAGGGATTACAGTTTTAAGGTTTGATGCGATTGCTTTTTTATGGAAAAAATTTGGTACTGAATGCATTAATCTTGATGAGACTCATGAAATTGTTAGACTTTTCAGAACTATTATGGAATATTTATCTCCAAAATCTATTCTTGTTACGGAAACTAATACTCCTGCAAGAGAAAATGTTTCTTATTTTGGCAATGCAAATGAAGCTCAGTGGATTTATAATTTTTCACTGCCACCTGTTCTCTTATTTTCTATACTAAAAGGTGATTCGTCATATTTAGAAAAATTGACTATGAGCATGCCGCCTTCTCAACTAGGAACATCATATTTAAATTTCATAGCATCTCATGACGGAATAGGACTCCGCCCAGCTGAAGATTTTTTAAATAAAGAAGAAATGGACATATTAATAGAAACTATGAAAGATAATGGAGGAAAAATCTCTTTTAGAACGGATCAGCAAGGTAAAAAATCTCCTTATGAGATCAACATTTCATTAATTGATGCTATAAAAAAAACGGTTTTTGGTAAAGATAAATATATGCTAAATAGATTTATTTGTATTCATACTATAATGATGTCTCTAGAGGGAGTTCCTGCTTTTTATATTCATAGCTTATTAGGAACAGCTAATGATTATGAGTTATATAAAAAAACAAACCATAATAGAAGTCTTAACAGACATATATATGAAGAAGAATTTCTATATAACGAACTATCAAATAAGAATTCTGTAACTAGTAAAATATATAATAGTCTTTCAGATTTAATTAAACTTAGAAAAAACCAAAAAGCTTTCCATCCAAATGCTGTCCAATTTACTTTACATCTAGGAACTGATTTATATGGGATCTGGAGACAGAGTTTAGATAAAAAACAAAGTATTTTTTGTATAACTAATATTACAAGAAATGAAAAAAAGTTTGCATTAATTGATATAAACTTGATTGGTTTTGATAGCTGGTTTGACTTAATCAGTGGAGACTTAATTACGGATTTATCCTCCAGTATAAATCTTAACCCATACCAGACAGTCTGGATAACCAATATGCGGACATGATCATTCTAATATGAATAACAAGACCAAAGGTTCTATTCTTATTTTTTTCTCACTGATTGCAGCAGCAGTATCTCAGTATGTAGTGGCTGTTTTAGTATTAGCTTTAGGAATTAAAACGTTTATACAGCGATAGTCACATCACTTATTAATTAACTTAAGTAGTTCTTCTACTTTTGCATCGATTAAATTTTTATTTTTTAGTGATGATTTTATGCATGAATCAATATGTCTTTTAAGAATTTTTGATTCAACAGTAACTAATGCTGATTTTGCTGCTTTTATCTGATTGAGTACATCCACACAGTATTTACCTTGATTTATCATACCGATAATTCCTCTTATCTGTCCTTCTATCCTTTTGAGAGATGCAAGTTGTTGACTATGTGATGGATACTTATTCATATCATAGATACTCTGGAAGTATATATGTGAAAGCACTAGCCATAACAAATATTATGACAGACGCATAATACATTATTTTTGATCGTTTTCTAGTTTTAAGACAGATTATTCTCAATTGTGGATCTATAGGACATGGCAAGGAATCAGATTTTTTAATAAACCATCCAGCAATAAATAAGACTAAGAGTGTCATAGATGAAATTACAATCTTATACTTAGATATTATAATTAGCTGAGGAAATACATTTACTAATGATGCTAAAGTGGCACCAGCACCTACTGCTACAAACATTGCAGGAAGAGCACAGCAAATTAAAGTTGATGATGATGCGATAAGACTTATAATTCCAATTTTTTCAGATTCTACTTTTTGCATTATAATCTATAGTTCTTTGATTACTACATTTGTAGCCGTTTGGCCATTAATTAGAAATATATTTTTTATCTCTTCAATATTAATTTTTTTTGTATCAAGATATGCTATAAGTACTTTACCAGTACTCAAATCAACATTAACCTTTTTGACTAATTCATCATTATAAAAAGTTTTTTCTATACCCCTAGCACAAAAATCACATACCATGCCATTAACATCAACTATAGCTATATTGACATTTGAAAGGCCTTTAATAAAATTATTATATTTATCTGAATCTACTTCTTTATTAGCATTCTTATGCATATTCATGTCATATGCATCATGATTATGTGACTCATGATCATGCATTTTATGCGAAGACGCTAATACGATGTTTGTTTGAAGTACTATTATAATTGATAAAAATTTAAACATATTTTTCTCCTAATTTAAAATCTAAACATATAATGAACATCCCAATGAGAATTTTTGGTTCCTAGCTCAATCAAGACATCTCCTTTAAATAACTTAATAAACGGATATATTTCCCAATTATTATTTATTGTATCCTTTTTTGTCTTTAACATAATCCATGCATGTAGGTCATTATATTCACCAACATACGGTGCGATACCTAATTGGAATTCATTTTCAGTATAATTTTTTATTTTTTTATGTTTATTGATATAAGCAAAAGATGCAAATATTCTTCTAGTTTCCCAGTCACCATGTATACCATAATTAAAATTATTTATAGACTCACTTGATATTCCACCAGTAACATATAAGTTTCTTTGAGATTTTTTTGTATTTTTTCTATTTATTAGATATGTTGCTCTTAGATTTAAGTAATCTTCTTTAAAATATTTGTCATCTACATACTCAATGCCTAATGAATATTTGTAAGTTGGAGAATAGTGATAATAATAAGATGTGGTCATAAAATTTGTTTTATACATTAGTGTTGATCCACCAGACCATGAAATAGGTCTGGCATCCGATATATTTACATAGCAAAGCATTATTCCTAAAATTAATATTTTTTTTAAAATACCCATAGGGGGTATAATAGATTATCTATAATATACTGTCAATCCAATAAAAAAAATATAGCTTATGATAATGTTTAAGCACTGTAATTATATTGATAAAGTAATAGCTAATTCTTAATTATGTAAGGCTTAGTGTTTATAATTATTTCATTTAATTTATGGTTATCACTTAAAGAAACCGGTCTGAATTCTAATTCGGCATTAAATAAGTCGTCTCTGATTGCCTGGTTAATAACAATTGATCCATTTATGCCAGATACAGATCTATGGTATGTTCCTTTAGGTATGATCAATGCTCCACTTTTTCTTTTGAGATGAATAATTTGATAAGGCCTTTCCCAGTTAAAGTTTATTAATTCAAATGTGCGTTCACCGCTAATGACACGATTATTATCAATTTGATGATAGTGGATATAAAATTGTTTATTATCATATTTATCATCAGGTGGTGATATAGCGCTTGTTTCATGGATCACGAGATCTGAGGCATTAGATTTTGGCACTGAAATATCATAAAACGTCACATCTTCTGTTTCTCTAAACACTTTATGCATATGAAATTTTATATTACTCACAGACTATATCATGCAGAATTCATGCCAACTGTGCACAGTTTTTTACAATAGTTTTTGTATCATAAAGATAGATATGTTTTAATATTACTACATATGGATATAGGCGTATTAAAGGAGAGCACTCATCAAGAGAAAAGAGTAGCTGTTACTCCAAAAGTTATCTCTAAAATTACTAAATTAGGTCATAATGTCTTAGTAGAGAAGGGCCTAGGATCATATGCTAATTTTCTTGACTCAGAATATACACAAGCTGGAGCTAAGATCTCTGATGATAGTAGTATTTGGTCTTGTGATGTCATAGTAAAAATTAACAAACCAAGTGAAGATGAAATAAATAAACTATCTAATGCTCAAACTTTCATATCATTTTTTAGCCCAGCTTCACATCTAGATTCATTAAAAAAATGTGCCAAAGATAATATTAATGTTTTATCAATGGATTCCGTTCCAAGAATTTCACGTGCACAAAAGATGGATGCGCTGTCATCTATGGCCAATGTCGCAGGGTCTAGAGCTGTTATTGAAGCAGCATATAACTTTGGCAGATTTTTTGGAGGACAAATAACTGCTGCTGGTAAAATACCTCCAGCAAAAGTACTGATAATCGGGGCCGGTGTTGCAGGTTTGTCTGCAATTGGAACCGCATCAAGCCTAGGCGCTGTTGTTCGAGCTTTTGATACAAGACCAGAGGTTAAAGAACAGGTAGAAAGTCTCGGTGGACAGTTTTTAACGGTTAGTCTTGATGAGGATGGATCTAGCACTGATGGTTATGCAAAGGTTATGAGTAAAGAATTTATTGATGCAGAAATGTCTCTTTTTAAAGAACAATGTAAGGATGTGGATATAATAATAACTACAGCGCTGATTCCTGGCAAAGAAGCGCCTAAACTAATCACTAAAGAAATGGTTGATGTAATGAAGCCAGGTTCTGTAATTGTGGATCTTGCATCACAACAAGGAGGTAATTGTGAATTATGTAATCGTGATGAAATAACTGATTATAATGGAGTCAAGATTATCGGATATACTGATTTACCATCTAGACTTCCATCTCAGTCAAGTGAATTATATGCAAATAATCTATTTCATATCTTGGATGAGCTTACTCCTAATAATGACGGCGTAATAGATATCAACATGGAAGATGATGTAATCAGAGGGATGACAATAATTAAAGATGGAGAAATTACTTATCCTCCACCTAAGATAAAGGTTTCTGCAGCACCTAAAGTACATGAAAAAGAGCCAGAGAAATTGCCGCCCGTAATAGAGAAAAAATCTTCAATATTACCTGGTTTAATTGCAATCTTGTCATTATTTTTAGTGGGAGCATTTGCGCCTGAATCTTTTATGAATCATTTCACTGTATTTGTATTGGCTTGTTTTATTGGTTATATGGTCATATGGAATGTAACTGCATCATTGCATACACCCTTGATGTCGGTCACAAATGCTGTAAGCAGTATAATTATTATAGGAGCTTTAACTCAGATATCCTCAATGAATATACTTTCATTAATTCTCTCAGGGTTTGCAGTATTCATTGCAAGTATAAATATCTTTGGAGGTTTTGCTGTAACTAAAAGAATGCTAGGGATGTTTAAAAAATGAATTTAGAAATATTTAACATGGAAGTTGTTAGAGCTTTATATATAGTCTCAGCAGTTTTATTTATTCTCACATTAGGTGGTTTAAGTAATCAAGAAACAGCAAGACGAGGCAATCAATATGGAATAGCTGCAATGCTTATAGCCATTAGTGCCACTGTTCTAGGTCCGCAAGTTTCAGGTAATTATAGCATAATGATAATTTTAATCCTTTTAGGTGGTTTTTTGGGACTCATGCTTTCTAAAAAGGTAAAGATGACAGAGATGCCAGAGTTAGTTGCAATTCTTCATAGTCTTGTGGGTTTAGCAGCAGTATTGGTAGGTCTTGTAAATTTTATTAATCCTATTACCGAATATGTGGGTGCAGAAAAAACAATCCACTCTATAGAAATCTATCTGGGAATTTTTATTGGAATGGTGACATTTTCAGGGTCCATAGTAGCATTTGGAAAACTCAGTGGAAAAATATCTGGGAATCCACTAATATTGCCTGCTAAACATTATCTAAATCTTATAATGGTAATAGCTATTATTTTTTATGGTTCACAATTTGTATCAGCAGAAACTGTTGATTCTGGAATAAATCCTCTTGTAATCATGTTGGCAATCTCATTTTTATTTGGAATTCATCTTGTTGCATCTATTGGTGGAGCTGATATGCCTGTTGTTGTTTCAATGTTAAACTCTTATTCAGGCTGGGCTGCATCAGTTACAGGATTTATGTTAAGCAATGATCTGCTAATTGTTGTCGGAGCTTTAGTTGGAAGTAGTGGAGCTATTTTGAGTTATATTATGTGCCGCGCTATGAATAGAAGCTTCATATCTGTAATTGCAGGTGGATTTGGAACGGAAACATCGATAGCAACATCGAAAGTTGAAGATCAGGGTGAAGTTCAAGCAATAGATATTGATGAGTTTAAATCTATGATTGCCAGTTCTAAAAAAATAGCCATTATTCCTGGTTATGGCATGGCAGTTGCTCAAGCTCAGTTCGTCGTAAATGAAATGATTAATATATTTAAAGATAAAGATATTAAGATAATCTTTGTAATTCATCCAGTTGCTGGAAGAATGCCTGGGCATATGAATGTGCTGCTAGCAGAAGCACAAATCCCTTATGACATAGTTTATGAAATGGATGAGGTAAATGGTGACTTCGAAAATATCGATTTATCAATTGTTATCGGTGCAAATGACATAGTTAATCCTTCAGCTCTTGAGGACCCAAATAGTCCTATTGCTGGCATGCCCGTGATTGAATGCTGGAAAGGAACTCATACTGTTGTGCTAAAAAGGGGCATGTCAACAGGGTATGCTGGAGTAGAAAATCCACTATTTTTTAAGGGTAATACTAAAATGCTGTTTGGTGATGCTAAAGAGTCATTGTTAAAAGTTCTGTGATTATGAATAATTTTAATATAAAATAATTTTAGAGAGAATAAGAACAGTAAAAATGAGGATTTTTTTATGAAAAAACTATTATCAAGTGTATTAGCTATATTTACAGTAGCTCTTATACCATCACTGGCTTTCGCTGGTGACTTGAAAGCCAATGATGTAGTGGGTATTACATTTTGGTTAATATCAATATCAATGGTTGCGGCAACAGTATTTTTTATTGTTGAGAGAAGCAGGGTTTCTGGCAAATGGCAAACATCATTGTCTGTTATATCACTAGTAACATTAATAGCTGCTGTGCACTATTTTTATATGAGAGAAGTATGGGTTTCTACAGGAGCGTCACCAACAGTATTTAGGTATATTGACTGGCTGTTAACTGTGCCTCTACAAATGATTGAATTCTATCTAATATTAGCCGCAGTAACTGCTGTTAGTGTTGGTGTATTCTGGAGATTATTGATAGGAACGCTAGTTATGCTTATAGGTGGTTTTGCCGGTGAAGCAGGTATGTTACCAGCTCTTCTAGGTTTTATCATAGGTATGGCGGGTTGGCTATATATTCTAAATGAGATATTTAGAGGAGAAGCAGCTCAATTAAGTGATGCTAGTGGAAGTCCAGCTGCTCAAATGGCATTTAATGCATGTCGTTGGGTGGTATTAGCAGGATGGGCTATCTATCCTCTTGGATATTTATTTGGTTATTTAATGGGTGGGGTCGACGCAGCTAGCTTGAACCTTATCTATAACCTAGCGGACTTTGTAAACAAAATTGCATTTGGTGTGTTTATTTGGTCAGCCGCTGTTCAAGATTCAGCAAAAACTGCATAAATATAATTAAAAATCACAAGGGGCCTGCGCCCCTTGTGACATTCTACTAATATGAAAAAAGCTATTGTAATAGGTTCCGGCTTTGGCGGGTTAGCAATAGCTACTCGTCTAAAAAAACATAACTTTGATGTTAAGCTCCTAGAAAAACAGAGTGATCTTGGAGGCAGAGCAAGAACTTTTACCCATAATGGATTTAAATATGATGCTGGCCCAACTGTTATCACTGCTCCATATTTAATAGATGAATTATTTCAAATGCATGGCAAAGATAGCAAAGATTATTATAATTTAATGAAAGTTAATCCATTTTATAGGTTCATATTTTCTGATAAGACTCATTTTGATTATGGCGATAATTTATTAGATATGTTGAGAATCATAAAAAAAGAATATTCTTATGAAGAAGCAATAGGCTATATTCGTTTGCTTAAACATTCGAAAAGAATATTTAAGACAGCTTTTACCGAACTTTCTGATAAGCCATTTGAATCATTAGGAAGTATGTTGCCATACTTGCCTGAGTTATTAAGAATTAAATTTTATGAATCTGTTACTTCTTCAGTCTCTAAGTTTATGAAAAATGAAAATCTAACAAAAGCTCTGAGTATGCACCCACTACTTATTGGTGGAAATCCTTATACAACGACATCAATTTATCTTTTAATTCAATATTTAGAATGGAAATGGGGAGTTTTTTATGCTGAAGGGGGCACTAGATCTATTGTAAACTCTTTGGAGAAACTTCTAGATGAAATTGGAGTTGAATGCCATAAGAACACTGAAGTAACTAATGTCATTACAGATAATAATAAAATAATTGCACTAGAGACAGATCAAGGTAATTTCACCACGGACCTCGTTGTCAGTAATGCAGACCCAAGTATGTTCTATGAAAAAGTTTTATGTAAAACTCCAAAGAAAATATCCAACAAGCCAATAGTCTTAAAACATTCTATGAGTTTATTTGTAGTATACTTCTCAACAAAAAAAATCTATGATCAAATCCAACATCATACAATTATATTTAATGAGCGACATAAAGATTTATTGACAGATATATTTGATAAAAAAATAATGATAGATGATCCAAGTCTATATCTACATCGCCCACTTGCAACAGA
>MDSV01186961.1_pt1 | contig 15108 bp, 12 predicted proteins | sample 810851 | NCBI WGS metagenome assembly MDSV01 (sample SAMN05326640, study PRJNA326480) | marine metagenome | isolation source: seawater | place: Atlantic Ocean: North East | collected 2012
GTGTAGGGTATTTTTAAATATTCAAAGTAGCTTTGTGCAATACCATCTTCTCCATCTCTTCCATGTAATGCATTAAAAATAACATCGATTTTTTTTTTGTTTATTAAGTTAAAGTTTTTAATTTTAGGATCAAATGTTGAAACTTTATAACCTTTTTTTTTAAGTGCTAAAATGCAAGCTTTTCCACTATCTAAACTAACAGCTCTTTCCCCTGAGGTACCGCCCAAAACAACTAAAACATTTTTAATTTTTTTTTTATTCACCAATAATTTTAATCTCAAGTTCTAAATTAATTCCAGTCTTTTCTAAAACTCTTTGTTTTACTTTCTTAATTAAATTTTCAATATCTAAGGATTTAGCGTTACCATTATTCACAAAAAAATTACAATGTTTCTCTGAAATAATCGCATCTCCTTCTTTGAATTTTTCACATCCTGATTCTTTTATTAACATCCATGCTTTCTTATCGTCATTAATGTTTTTAAAAGTGCTACCACATGTTTTTATTTGACTTGGTTGTGATAATTTTTTTTTCTTAATTAGATAATTTTGTTTCTTTTCTATTTCTACTTTTTTTCCGATCGACCCTTGTAATTTTGCTGATATTATAATTAAGTCTTCAGGCAAATTAGTACCTCGATATAAAAATTTAATATCTTCTTTTTTAATTTCAACTTCAGTAAGTTTACTTTTATCTATAGCTGTAACAGAAATTAAAATTTTTGATATATCATTATTATAACAACCGCTATTCATTATAATTGCTCCCCCAATTGAACCGGGTATACAAGATAAAAATTCAAAGTTTTCTAAATCATTATCTTTTGCAAAATCAGCTACTTTTCTGTCTAATGTAGCTGCTCCTACATCTAAAATATTTTTGTTAATTAATTTAATATAAGAAAACTCTTTAATTAATTTTATGACAACTCCTTTAACTCCCTTGTCTCTAAATAATGTATTAGACCCTGCCCCTAGAATTGTTGTTTTTATTTTATTCAGTTTTGCTTCTTTAAGAAATTCTATTAACTGATTTTTATTTTTAGCTTTATAAAAATACTCTGCATTTCCTCCTAAATTGAACCAGCTATAATTTGAAAGATTAACATTTGATCGAAAACTATCCTCAAATTTTTTTAAAAAAATATCTTCTAACGTCATAAAGAAAATCTAAGATCTGTCATCCATTTTGATATTGCGCCTGCCCCCATGCCAATTACCAGCTCATTGTTAACTAAATTTTTTTTAAAATAATTTGATAACTCTTGATGATTTTTAACAATTATAACTTGTACATGTGAATTTTTTGTAATTATTTTAGCAAATTTTAGTGTATCAAATTTCGGATTTTTTTTTTCGCCAGCTGCATATAAAGGGCATAAAATTACCAAATCTGATTTTAAAAAACATCTTGAAAATTCTTTCATTAAAGACATTACCCGAGAATATCTGTGTGGCTCAAATACACTAATAATTTTTCTTTTAGAATTTACATTATGAACCCCATTTAAAATAGACCTTATTTCAGTTGGATGGTGGGCATAATCATCGTAAAAATCATTTTTATTTTTTGTAAAAACTTTAGTCATTCTTCTTTGAACGCCTGAAAAGTTTTTCAAAGATTTTTTTGCAATTTTAAGGTTTGCCCCTAGATTCAAGCAAACTATTAATGCAGCAGCAGCGTTTAAAACATTGTGTTTACCTAATAACTTGACAGAAATATTATTTATATTTTTATTTTTTTTTTGTTTGTCCTTAAAGCTTAAATCAAAAGAGGTATTATCAAAATTATATCTAATTTTTTTTATTTGATAATCAGCTTTTTTTCTTTCACCAAATGTTATTATATTTTTGTTTTTAATTTTTTTTAAAATCTTTTTAATATTTTCGTTATCCAGACAAATTATTGCTTTACCTGTAGGTGGTGTTTTGTTGATAAAATTTATAAATGAAGTTTCTAAATTTTTAAAACTTTTATAATAATCTAAGTGTTCATAATCAATATTTGTCACAATAGAATAATTGATCGGTAATTTTAAAAAACTTCCATCAGACTCATCTGCTTCTAAAATTGCCCAATCACCTTTTCCAAGTTTTGCATTACTGTTTAGTGAATTTATTACTCCTCCATTAATAATAGTTGGATCTAATTTTTGATCTGAAAGAATTTTAGCAACTAAGGATGTTGTTGTAGTTTTACCGTGTGACCCTGTTATTATAATATTTTTTTTTAAAGAGACTACATCAGCTAATACTTCTGCTCTGGAATAAATAGGTATATTATTTTTTCTTGCGTATTTTATCTCTGGGTTATTATTTTTTATCGCAGTTGATTTTACTATGATAGTTGCATTTTTAATATTACCTGGTGAATGACCGATAAATATTTTGATACCTGATTTTGCACAACTAATTGTGTTTTTGTTTTTACTTTGATCGCTTCCTTGGATTTTAAATCCCATATTTTTCATAATTTGAGCTAGACCACTCATTCCAATCCCGCCGACTCCAATAAAATGGATGATATCTTTTTGACCTAAATTAATTTTTTTCATTAATAATTTTTTTAATTAGAATTTTTAAATTTTTAAAAATATTTTTGTCAGAATATTGTCTTTGATTAGATAGAATATTATTGATCACTTTTCTATCTTTAAAAGTTGAATTTATTAAATTATACAAATTAATATCTATATCTTTTTCGTCTATTAAATATCCAAACCCTCTCTTAACGTAAAACTTAGCATTTTTATATTGATGATTATCTGCTGAAGTAGGTAATGGAATTGAGATAAAAGGTATTTTAGCATTAATAAGTTCACCTAGGACAGATGCACCTGAACGGGTAATGACGAGATTTACTTTTGAATAATAATTAACTATTTTATCTGTAAAGTTAAATATCTCATGGTCTATATTAGCTTTTTCATAAAAATGTGATAGTTGTTCATTCTGCTCTTTTTGACATTGTTGATAAACTTTAATCGGTATTTTAGAATTTTTTATCTTTTCGAAAATGGTTGGTAATTTATCAGCAAATATTTTTGCTGCTTGACTGCCCCCTAAAACTAAAATTTTAATAACATCAAATTCGTTTACTTTTTTATCTGTTTCAAAATTTATTATTTCTTCTCTTAATATGTTTCCTGTCTCTAAAACTTTGTTAATGTATTTTTCTGGAACACCTTCAAGTTCTTTGTAAGAAACTAACAATTTTTCAGCATAGGGTAACAAATATTTGTTAGCTTTGCCTATAATCAAATTATTTTCATAAATAATAAATTTAATTCTTAAAATAAAAGCTGCAATACATATTGGAAAAGATGAATAACCTCCCATTCCAATAACAATTGCAGGCTTATTCATCAGTAAAAAAAACGTAGATCTTATTATTGAATAAATAATTACAAATATAGAACTTAGGTATTTAAAAATATTTTTTTTAATTAAAGGTGAGGAGGGTATTTTTACTAAATTAAGTTTATCGTAATCTTTAAGATACTTAAAACCTCTTTTATCTGTAGTTAATCTTACGCTATAATTATTTTTAATTAAAAAGTTTGCTAAACTATAAGCTGGAAAGACATGACCCCCGGTTCCACCAGTTGCAATTAAGATTTTTTCTTTAGTCATATAAGTAAGATTTATTCTTAGTATAATTTAAAACTAGTCCAGCCAATATTGCACTTCCTGTCAGAGAAGAACCTCCATAACTTAAAAAAGGTAGTGTCATGCCGGTTGTAGGCAACAAACTTGTGTTGACACCTGCATGAATAAAAGTTTGAAATATTAATAATGCTGATAAGCCAATTAAGCAAATTTTTAAAAACTTGTTATCTTGATTAAAACAATTTTTAATAATTCTGAATGATATATATAAAAAAATAATTAAAATTATAATTGATACAATTGATCCATATTCTTCTGATATAACAGCAATAACATAATCGGTATGCGCCTCTGGTACACTTTCTTTTAATATACCTTCTCCCATTCCTTGACCAGTCAGTCCACCGAGTTTTATAGCATCAAGAGCTGACGATGATTGAAATTCATCTCCCTTACTTGGGTCAAAGAAAGTTACCAAACGGTTAATTATATATCCAAATTTATTTGGGAAAAAAAATAGTAAAGAACTAAGAGCTGTTAAAAAGAATGAAGTGAAAATAAACATGCTAATTATACTAACTCCAGAAATAAACACTATCGCAAACCAACTGCATATTAATAAAATTGATTGTCCCAAATCTGGTTGATCAATTAAAAGGATTATCACTGAGCTCAAAAGTAAGAAGCTCAAAATATATTTAAATTGTGTATTTTCTAATTTCTCAAATGTTAATATTTTTGCAGTCATTAATATAAAAAAAGGTTTTAATATCTCAATAGGTTGTAATCTAAAAAAATAAAGATCAATCCAACGTTTTGCTCCTTTTACCTCTATTCCAATTATTGGAACTAAAGCTAAAAAAATAAAAGAAATTATAAATAATGGTATTACAAGTTTTGTAAGTATCTCGGTTTTAATAAATGAAATAATGATCATTATTGTTAAAGCAAAAAAGGTAAAAGTTAAATGCTTTATAAAAAAAAAATAATTATCTTTATTGAGTCTTTCTCCAGCAAGCGAAGATGTAGACGAAAAAGAAAAAAATAAACCTAAAAAAAATAAAACCAAGAAACAAAATAAAATTTTTTTGTCTAAATTTCTCCAATAATTTGAAAATATCAAACTAAATGTATTTTCTTGCATATATTTTACTTAACCTTTTAAACTCTTCACCCCGTCTTTCAAAGTTTCTAAATTGATCAAATGAAGCAGCTGCAGGACTCAATAAAATTGCTTTTTCTAAATGTTTTTGTAATTTAATATCTCTAAGAATTTGAATTATTGAATTTTTAAGATTTTTGGTAATTGAAAAGTCTAACTCTCCTTTAATTTGTCTCTTAAAGAAATTTATATGATTACCGATTAGGTAACATTTAACAATTTTTTTTTTATATTTTGATAAATTAATTTTATCATTTTTTTTTGGAAGACCACCTAAAATTAAATAAATATTTTTAAGACTAGATAAAGCTAATTGTGTGGCTTTAAATGTAGTTGCTTTTGAATCATTAATAAAAACTATATTTTTCTTTTTTAAAAAAATTTCAAATCTGTGATGTAAACCTTTAAATGATTTCATAGAATGAATGAATGATTTTTTTTTAATTCTCAATAATTGAGCAAGGGTATAAACAAAACTCATATTTTCATCATTTATATCAGAGTTTAAATATTTATTCATAATTTTAAGCTTTATTTTTTTATAATCATTTTGTTTTGGAATGAAAGACTTGCTTAAAAATTTTTTTTTAATAAAAGTTTTTTTAATTTTTTTATTTATAATTGCAACATGATTTTTATTTTGAAGTTTGAAGATTTTTAATTTTGAATTTAAATAGTTGTTGATATTACCATGCCAGTCTAAGTGATCATTTGTCAGATTTAAAAAAATAGCAATATTTGGGCAGATAAATTTTGAATGAGAAAGCTGAAAAGATGAGGCCTCAATTATTATATAACTATCATTCAAATTTTTTAAATCTAATATAGGAGTGCCAATATTGCCACCTATTACACATTTAAAATCATTTTTTTTAAGCATGTGTGCTATTAACTTGCAGGTAGTCGACTTACCATTTGTTCCAGTTACTACAATACTTTTTGATTTTTTGTTAAAAAGATAGAATAAATCAATATCAGTGATAATTTTTTTCTTAAATTTCTTTAAGCTTTTATTTTTAATCAGACTGATACCTGGGGACAAAATAATAAAATCAACTTTATTTAATGTTTGTTTTAAATTTGTTGCTCTAAAATTTTTAAATATATTTTTCTTTTTGTCATCCCAAACTTGAAAATTTTTTATTTTATTTCTCTTAAAAAATTTAATTACAGAATTACCTGAAATACCTAACCCGTAAACAAGGAACGAAAGTTCTTTGAGCTGTGGCATTTGGAACATTATTTACCTTAATTTAAGTGTAGCTAGCCCAACCAATGCTAATATAATAGCTATGATCCAAAATCTAATTACGATTGTTGATTCTGCCCAACCTTTCTTTTCAAAGTGATGGTGTATTGGTGCCATTTTAAAGATTCTTTTTCCAGTAAGTTTAAAAGAAGCTACTTGAATAATCACTGAAACTGTTTCTAAAACAAATAAACCTCCAATTATTGCTAAAACTATTTCATGTTTAACTATAATAGCTATAGCTGCTAAAGAGCCTCCTAAGGAAAGTGAGCCAGTATCACCCATAAAAATCTTTGCTGGAGGAGCGTTGTACCATAAAAAACCTAAACAAGCGCCGACAATTGATCCACAAAAAATGGCTAATTCTCCAACATCTGGGATATATTGTATTTGCAAGTATTCAGAAAAAATTGTGTTGCCGACTACATAAGAAATTAATGTAAATGAAAGAGCTACTAACATTATTGGAACAGTAGCAAGTCCATCTAAACCATCTGTTAAATTTACTGCATTGGATGCTCCAATAATCACAAATAATCCAAAGGGAATAAAAAGTAATCCCATATACCAAATCAAATTTTTAAAAAATGGGAAGTAAAGATTAAATAAATATTCATGATTAGAGTATTTAATTAAAATCATTAAAGTAATTATACTTATTATAATTTGACCAAGAAATTTATATCTTGACTTAAGTCCCCTAGAATTTTTTAATTTAATTTTTAATGTGTCATCTAGCAATCCTAAAACTCCTAAAGATATTGAAACAAAAATTAAAGTCCAAACATAAATATTTTTTAAATCTGCCCATAAAAGTGTGCTCGAAATTATTCCAATAATTATTATGACACCACCCATAGTAGGAGTGCCAGATTTTTTAATTATATGATCAATCGGACCATCTTGTCTTATAGGTCCTGTTATCATTTTTTCGGAAAATAATTTTATCAATGGTCCTCCAATAATAAAAACTATTACCAAAGAGGTAACCACAGATAATCCTGTTCTAAAAGTAAGGTATCTAAATACATTTAGAAATGAATATTGATCGATTAAAGAAGTTAAAAAACTAAATAACATTTATATTCCTCTTATCATTTTTTTACTAAAATCATTAAGACCTGTGGCATTCGAGCCTTTAATCATAAGATAGTCATTATTTGATATCATCACACTTAAGCTTAGATCTATATCTTCGATATTTTGTAAAATATTACCTCTTTTATTTTTATCTAAGTATTTATAAGTGAAAATGGTTTTTTTTCCTTTAATGAATACTTTATCAATATCAGAATTGTTAATAACTTTAGATAAGTCCTCGTGATATTTTTTAGATTTAGAACCTAATTCAAGCATATCTCCTAATATTAAATATTTTTTAAATTTTTCTTTTTTTATCAAACCAAGTCTATTGATTGCACTTTTTACAGAAAGTGGATTTGCATTATAACTTTCATCGATAAATTTAAATTTTTTCTTATATCTGAAAATTGAGTATTTTTTTCCTCTACCTTCAGATGGTCCGGTATTTTTAAATTTTGATTTAGATTTTATTAAATCTACTTTTAATTCGTTTAAAACTGAAATAGCTGCTAACACATTATAAATATTTAGATCTTGGATATCAAATTTGATTGTTTGATTATTTACCTTGATAAAAATTTTAGAAAAATTTTTTCCTCTGATAATTTTTTTAAAACATACATCTGATTTTTTGTTTTTACCAAATGTAGAAATCTTAAGGTTTCGTGCTTTTGCTTTTTTAGATAAATAATTAAAAAATTTGTCATCTCTGTTTAAAATGATAGTACCCCCATCCTCTATATTTTCTATAATTTCTGATTTTGCCTTAGCTATTCCTTTGATATCTTTAAAATTCTCTAAATGCGCTTCACCAACATTTGTTATAACTCCTATGTGAGGTCTTATTAATTTTGATAATTTTCTGATTTCACCAGTTTTACTCATACCAACTTCAAAGACCCCAAATTTATCATGACAACTTAAATTTGATAAACTGATTGGAACTCCTAAGTGATTATTAAATGATTTTGGTGAATGAAAAGTTTTTTCAAAATTATTTAAAATATTTCTAATTAAATTTTTCAAAGAAGTTTTACCAGCGCTTCCAGTGACGGCAACTATTTTAGCAGAAGAATAATCTCGTTTTAATTTTGCAAAGTGATTTAAAAATGAAATTGAATTTTTTACTTTTATAATATCTTTTTTTTCTTTTGTCTTTGAGGAAGTAACGGTACACGATGCCCCATTTTTAAAAGCTTCTTTAATAAAATTATTTCCATTATTATTTTTTCCTTTTAATGCTAAAAATAAATTTTTATTTTTTATAGTTCTTGAGTCAATTGAGAGTCCATTAAAATTAATTAAATTTTTTTTTCCTAAAATTTTTTTTAAAATTTTTTTATTTTGCAAAAAATCTTGTTCTTTTTTTGTACTTTTCTGAATTTTTATTTTCAATTTTTTAACAATCTTGGCATCTGAAATTTTAATTATTTTAGTTTTATATAATTGTTCTTCTTCATGTCCTTTACCAGCTATCAATATAACATCATGTGGATTTGCATTTTGTATCGATTTCTTAATTGCTAAAGCTCTATTACCAATATTAACACATTTATTTTTTGAGATATATTTTGATAATTCATTTCTTATTTTTTTTGGATTTTCATTTCTTGGATTGTCATCTGTCAAATAAATCTTTTTACAATTTTTATTAGCTATCTTCGCCATTAGAGGTCTTTTTTTTTTATCTCTATCTCCTCCACATCCAAAAACTAAAATAATATTTAATCCGTATTTTTTTCTTAATGATTGGAGAGATTTGTTTAATGCATCTGGAGTATGAGCGTAATCTATAAATACTTTAATATTATTTGAGTATACTTTAATCAATTCAAGTCTTCCGCTTACTTCTTTGATCTTTCTAATTGCGTTGTAAATTAATTTGTTTTTTAAACCACATACTTTTGCAGCTAATATTGCCATTGCAAGGTTTTTTATTTTAAAATCTCCAATTAAACTTAAGTGAAATTTTTTTAATGTTTCAATTACTTGGTCTATATTCAAGATCTTAATTTTTTTCTTTTTTGCAATTAAAATTAAATTTTTATAAGGTTGAATTTGTTTATCAGATATTATTTTTGATTTTCTATTTAAAATTTTTTTAAAAAGAACTAGCTTTGTATTCAAGTAGGAATTCATAGTTTTATGATAATCTAAATGATCTTGACTAAAATTAGTAAAAATCGCTGCTTTAAAATTTACATGATGAAGTCTTTTTTGGTCTAGACCATGACTTGAGGCCTCAATAATTACATTATCAATTTTCTTCTTTTTAAGATAATTGAGATATTTATGTATCTCAATGGTATCTGGAGAGGTAAGATTAGTTTTGATAATTTTGTTATTATATTTGACTCCCAACGTGCCAATAGATGCAACTGGTTTTTTGTTAATATTAAAAATTTGATAAAATAAATCTGCCACAGATGTTTTTCCGTTAGTGCCTGTAATCGCAATTATATTTTTTGGTTTAAGTGTATAAAACTTAGAAGTGATTTCACTTAAAAGATTTCTTACCTTATCTGTCTTGATGATGGGTATTTTTTCATCTTTGAATTTACAATTTTTTGAACAAATAATAACTGAAGCTCCATTTTTAATAGCATCTTTTATATAATTTTCACCATTAGATTTATTTCCTTTAATTGCAAAAAAAATAAAATTTTTTTTTACATCTTTACTACTTGCAGCAAGTCCAGAAATAATAATTCTTTTATTATTTTTCGGGATATTTTTAATTAAATTTTTCAACAACATGCTGGTTATTAAATTCTTTGTTATTTATGGCTAAAATTGGCCCAATTTTTTCTATTATTTTGCCCGCAACATAAACAGCATTCCAACCAGAGGTGTTATAAGGCGCTTTCGTTTTTACTCCTCGATAATTATAAATTAAATCTTTATTAATTTTAGGATTTTCCAACATTACAAATAATGAATAATGTGGTTTATTTGTAGGAAAAATCGAAATAAAGGTGTTTAATCTGTTATTTTTATCACCATAACTTTCTGCTGTCCCGGTTTTTCCACCTACATTATAACCATTTTTGTCAGCTAAACTTGCAGTTCCATATTTGCTGCTCACTACCTTTCTAAGTATATTTCTTAATTTATAACTAGTTTCACTTGAAACAATTTTTTTTGATGGAATTTTTTCTTTATTTTTTAACAAACTAGGGGTTATCAAATCTCCTCCATTGATCATCGAGGCATAAAGAGCTGTTACCTGAAGAGGTGTAGTAGTAATACCATGACCAAAAGAAATAGTTTCCAGTTTACATCTATTCCAATTTAATAGATGTGGTGTGCCAACTTCCTCTAGTTCAATATCTGGATTCTTAGTTAATTTTGTTTTTTCAATAAAATTTTTAAATTTATTTTCGCCAATTTTTTGTGCTAAAATTACTGAACCTACATTTGAGGACCTAACTAAAATTTCTTCCACAGTTAAATCTTTTGGATGTTCCTTCATATCAGTAATCTCGTAAATAGAGCATTTAATCTTTCTAGGTATATCGCTTACAATTGTTTTCGGGCTCACCAATTTGTTTTCTAATGCCAATGCAACAGTAAATGTTTTAAAAATTGAACCAAGTTCGTAAACTCCTTTGGTGATTTTATTTATATATTTTTTATCTTTAATTGAGGATCTTTGATTAATATCAAAATTTGGAAGAGAGACCAAAGAGATTATTTCTCCATCGTTCACGTCCATAAGTAAAGCCGCTCCACCTGTAGCGCTAAAAGTTTTAATTGCATCATTTAACTCATTGTTAATGATGTGCTGAATGTTGCTATCTAAAGTTAATTGTAATGGTTGATTCAAAAGTTTTTTATTTTTTAATTCTCTATCAAAAAATTTTTCTACTCCTGATATGCCATAATTATCATAATCAACTTGACCTATAACATGGCTAAATAAATTTCCGTGAGTATACATTCTCGCCTGAAAAGGTTCAAATTTTATAGCTTTATCTCCTAGTGCCCAAAACTTATCTTTTTCAATTTGATTAATTCTTTTTTTGATACGAAAATATTTATTGCCATTTAATTTTTTTTTTATTTGATCAATTGGAAGATCTGGAAAATTTAATCTTAATTTAATTAACAAATTATCTTTATTTGTAACTTGTTTTGGATCTACCGCTGCATGGAAAGTGTTTATATTTCTTGAAATTATAACTCCATTTCTATCGACTATATCTCTTCGTAATAAAGAAAATTTTGTTTTTTGTTTGGTAAAATTTAAATTATTTTTACCGTCTAGAGATATGTGAGTGATTTTTATGGAAAAAATTAAAATAAGTGAAAAAAAGAAAAAAAATAAAATATAAATTCTATCTTTAAAATTTTTTGATTTTTTTAATATTTTATTTTTTTTATTTGTCTCTATATAATCTTCAAAATAGAAACTCGATTGGTTGGGATTAAGTTTTTTTTTAAAATTTTTTTTCATTTAAGATTTTAAGGTTTGAAATTTTCTGAATGTTTATAAAATCTGAGATATTAAAAAAGATCTTTGAATACACAATAGGATTATAATTATCGTATCCAATTGTACCTAATCTTTTTTCTATCTCTTTTGGGGAACTCAAATAATAAAAATCTAATTGAACTTCATTTAGATTTTTTTCATTTACTAAAATTTTTGTATACAAATTTGTAATTTTTTTTTCTAAAATTCTTGTTTTATTTTTTATAAATGATGTGATCACAAGACAAATAATAAATATTGAAATTGATGTGATGAGTTTTGTTTTAAACATTAATAGATTCCAAATCTAAATATTTTTTAAACTTTTTAACTAAGTCTTTTGGATATTCGAACCTAGTATTACTTCTGATAGCAAATCTAAGTTTTGCAGATCTTGATCTATTATTTGTAAAAATTTCTTTTTTTGAAGGTCTTAATACTTTATTTCTATAATCTCTAAATAATTCTAATTCACTATCATTTTTTTCTGGAAAATATCTAGAGGGTCGTGATTTGTTTTTTGAATAATTTGTAAAAAGATATTTGGTAATTCTGTCCTCTATAGAATGAAAGCTAATTACTAATATTTTACCTCCAGGTTTTAATTTCTTGGTCGCATTAATTAACCCGTTAATTAATTCTGTAATCTCTTTGTTTACAAAAATTCTAATAGCTTGAAATGTTTTGGTACAAGGGTTGATCTTGTTTGTGTAATTTTTTTTTTTGCTTTTCTCAATTATTTTGACTAAATCAGAAGTGTAGGTTATTTTTTTTATATTTCTAAATTTTACGATATTTTTTGCAATTTTTGATGCCTCCTGTTCATCCCCTAAAATTTTAATAACTAGTTTTAAATCTTTTTCACTTAAATTGTTGATAACATCAAAAGCTGATATTTCATTTAGTCCCATGGTCATATCTAATTTTTCCTTAGATTTAAAAGAAAAACCTCTATTAAAGTTATTTAGCTGGATAGATGATAAGCCTAAATCAAAAATAATTACGTCAGCATTATTGTTTGAAATTCTATCTAACTGACTAAATTTAATTTGGTAAAACTCGAATCTTTTCGGAAATTTTTTTTTAAATTCTTTAGCTATGGAGAGTGCACTTTTATCTCTATCAAGCGCTTGAACATTAGTGTTATGAAATTTTAAAATTTCTTTAGAGTAACCACCGCCACCAAATGTACAATCGATAAAAATTCCTCCAACTGAAGGTGAAGATATTTTTAAAACTTCATTCAACATCACTGGAAAATGGGAAGTTTCCAGTGATGAAGTATGATTGTTCATGAATATAAGATTTAAACATTAAAACTTTTGTTTCCTTAAAAATGCAGGAATTTCAAAGTCTTCTTCTTCGTTAATATCTTGATCAAATAAATGGTCTGTCTCGTTGCTATCATCTTCTTTATTTTCTAAAGTATTATCTGATTGATAGCCTTGATCTTCAGAAAATAATTTTGGAGTGTACTCTTCTTCAATATTTTCTAGATCTTTAGAAGAACTAGCATTTTCCTCTATATTGTTATTTTCTATATAAGAGGCGCTTTCAATTGAAACACCGGAAGGAATATTTTCTGAATAATTAAAATTTTCAGGGCTCCCGTTTATTTGACTTTCATTAGCTAAATTATTTTGTGTCATAAGAGAATTGTCTTGTTCCTCATCTACTTGAAAGCTCTCGTCCAGCTTAAGAGCATTAGCTCCATCTATTGAACTCAAAGCATTATTATCTAATCTAGTCTTATGAGAAAATAAATTTTCAGAATAGCCTGTATTTCTATTTTGGATACGGGAAACCATATTCAAAACAGTTTTATTTTCATCTTTATGACCATCTAAAGCAGTTGCAACAATAGATACTCTGATTTTGCCAGTCATATTTTCATCTTTAATCGCTCCAAAAATTAACTCTGCTTCTGGATCAACTTCGGCTCTAATTTTATTTACTGATTGGTCTACTTCAAATAAAGTAAGATCATTTCCGCCCGTAATATTAATAAGCAAACCTTTTGCTCCTTGAAGTGAGTATTCATCAATTAAAGGATTGTTAAGAGCCATGTCGGTAGCAGCCATAGCTCTGTTTTCTCCCTCTGCTTCGCCCGTTCCCATCATAGCTTTACCCATTGCGCTCATCACAGTTTCAACATCTGCAAAATCCAAATTAATCATACCCGGTCTTACCATTAAATCTGTTACACTTTGTACACCATGTTTTAAAACGTTATTTGATAAATTAAATGACTCTTCAAATGTAGTGGTCTCACAAGCAATTTTAAAAAGATTTTGATTTGGTACCACAATTACTGTGTCTAAATGTTTTTTAAATTCTTCAAGACCTTCGATAGCTCTTCTCATTCTTTTTGGTCCCTCATAAGAGAAAGGCAATGTTGTAACACCAACAGTTAATATATTAAGTTCTCTGGCTGCTCTTGCAATTACATGTGATGCACCTGTACCAGTTCCACCACCCATTCCAGATGTTATAAAAACCATATTAGCACCTTGTAAGTAACTTATAATCTCATTCATTGACTCATCAGCTGCGGCTTGACCTATATCGTGCTTAGCGCCAGCACCTAGGCCTTTTGTTAAATTCATACCGATTTGAATTTTTGCATCCGCTTTGCTCATTTTTAAATCTTGGGCATCAGTATTCACAGCTACAAATTCGACTCCCTCCATTCCAGAGTCTATCATTGCATTAATGGCATTCCCTCCTGCACCACCGACACCTAAAACTAATATTCTAGGTTTTAGTTCTTTCAATTCTCCACCGCCAATATTTATACTCATTACACTTCTCCCCTCTGTTTAGTTTCCCATTTTAAGTTAGATCTATTTTGATAAGATTTTTTTCTTGCAACAATCTTAAATTTTTCAAAATTTTTAGGCTCCCATAGTTGGAATGTTTTTCCTAAACCCACAAATAAAACATTGTTTTTAATATTTGCATGTTTTAAAAGTTTGTACGATAGGGAAACTCTACCTTCAGTATCAAATTGTAAGTTTTCACTTTCTGATAATATTGATGTAGCAAAGAAATCTCTTTTTTCCTCAAAAGGATTAAGAGAATCGATTGTGTTAGAAAGTTTTTCAATTCTGTCTTGCGAACAAGCCTCTAACGCAGCATGATTAAAAGATGGGTAGCTTATAAAACCATTATAACCCATAGAATTTAGATATGATCTAAATGTAGCTGGCACAGATACACGCCCTTTCTTGTCTATTTTGTTTTCGTAACTTGATAAAAACATCTTTAATAAAAAACCTATTAATATTTATAATTTTCAAAATACCCTCCATAATGGGATAATTTGGGATAGTATGGGTTTTTATGGATTAGTCAATACGTTAATGTTTAATTAAAAGCACAAAAGTAGAACACTAATTTTATAGGGAATTTGCCAGATAATCTATAAGCCGGGTTCTGTCATTGAAGATATCATTTATCTAGGCTTAAATTCACATTTAAGCTCAAGCGGTTAACCCAGAAGACTAACTAAAGACTGTTTTTAGTGAAAAA
>MDSV01141861.1_pt1 | contig 15107 bp, 12 predicted proteins | sample 810851 | NCBI WGS metagenome assembly MDSV01 (sample SAMN05326640, study PRJNA326480) | marine metagenome | isolation source: seawater | place: Atlantic Ocean: North East | collected 2012
GGCTGCCATAGCAGCCGGTGCTCGTGAGCAGTCGGTTCGATCCGAGAGCGTTCAAGACCTGGGCCAGGAGCGTGTTGCACCAGCGGCTTTCGGCGGTCTGTCGATGCGTCAGTCCGTGGTTCCGCCAGACCAGGCCCGCGCCCAGACTGCGCAGTCCTGAACGCGCATCGGATGAGCTGTTGTTCCCTCCCCTGGCTGAATCCGAAAGCTGTTTGGCCTGCCTGCGCCACGCTTCCAGTGAGCTAGGCAGCAGATGCGGTGTCTCGCCGGCTTGGATCGTGAGCGCAGACCATCTCTGGAGGGCGTTACGTCGTGACGGCTGGGTCGCCTCTGTTGCGGGGATCAGGTGCTGCAGGTCGTCGGCCAGGGCCGCCAGCATCAGCGGGCTGATCAGTCCTCCCTCAAGCACGGCCCCGAGACCGCGGAGATGGTCTGGGAGGACAGCTGAAGCATGCCTCCATTTGCGGGGAAGGATGGCGAGCAGGGGGATCAGGTGGCGCTGATGCAGATCCCTGAGCAGTTCAGACAGGAAGGCTTCACGGCTGATACCTCGACGCAGCCAGCTTGTGTCCAGTGCTGCCTCGAAGCTGATGAGGGCTGCCTCTTCAATCTGATCATCAGCCTGGTGCCCCCAAGCCTCAGAGATGGCGAGGGGGTCATGGTTTGATCCAGACCCCTGCTTCGTCATGGGGTAGAGGGGGTGAGTCCTGAATGGCGGATCAGAGCATCGGTGCTGGCGGCTCGTCCTCGGAATTCGGCATACACCTCGGCGGGCGACCGGCTGCCGCCGAGGCTGAGCACGGTGTTGCGGAATCTCTGACCGGTCGACTGCACTTGCTCCTCCTGGTCGAGGCCGACTTCTTCGAAGGCTGCGAAGGCATCGGCGCTGAGCACTTCAGCCCATTTGTAGGAGTAATAGCCAGAGGAATAACCACCGGCAAAGATATGGCCAAAGGCGCAGAGGAAGTGATCCTCTGCGATCGGCGGCATCACTGTGGTGGAGGCTGCAAGTTGCCTGCGCAGCTGATCGGGACTCATCCCGAGCTGCTTCGACCATTGGCTGTGCAGGCGGAGATCTGTGAGTGCGAAGTGCACCTGGCGGAGCGTGGCGCACCCTGCCATGAATGTGCGCGCCTGCAGCAGTTTTTGGAAGTCGGATTCTGGGAGGGGTTCACCGGTCTGCCAGTGCCGGGCCATTCCCATCAAGGTGGCGCGGTCGAGGCACCAGTTCTCCATGAACTGGGAGGGCAGCTCCACGGCATCCCATTCGACGTTGTTGATGCCCGCGGCCTGGGGATATTCCACGGTGGTGAGCATGTGTTGAAGGCCATGGCCAAACTCATGGAAGAGGGTTTCCACCTCTTCAAAGCTCATCAGGCTTGGGGTGTTGTCCGTGGGAGGGGTCTGATTGCAGATCAGATAAGCCACCGGCAAGGTCAACTCGCCTGATTCGCTGCGGGAACGATTCAGGCATTCATCCATCCATGCACCGCCACGTTTGCTGGATGGACGGCTATAGGGATCGAGATAAAAGGCGGCTAGGGGTGTGCCGTCGTGCTCGCAGACGCGGAAAAAGCGCACATCCGGATGCCAGATCGGCGCCTCCCCATCAGCGGCCTCGATCCGGATTGAGAACAGGCGTTCACACAGTCCGAACAGCCCTTCAAGGACCTGGGGCAGTGGGAACCATGGGCGCAGGGCTTCTTGGTTGAGATCAAACTGTTCCTGGCGCAGCTTCTCGGCCCAGTAGGTGACATCCCAGGGGGCCAGGCAGTCCGCTTCCGGTGCCTGGTGGCGACGAGCACAGTCCCGCAGGGCGTCGATCTCCCTTTCGGCGGCTGGCTTGGCCGCGGCGCGCAGCTCTTCAAGTAGAGCCTCAACGCTGTCGACGTTGTCTGCCATTTTGCTGGCCAGACTGAGTTCGGCCCAGTGGGCATAATCCAGTCTCTTGGCCTGATCAGCCCGCAGGCTGAGGATCGATTCAATGAGAGGAGTGTTGTCGAGAGCGCCACTGCTGGCACGTCCCACATGGGCTCTGTAGAGGGTTTCTCTCAGGGCTCGGTTTTCGGCATAGGTCAGGAAGGGGATGTAGCGGGGCATGTCGAGGCCAAGCCTCCATGGGCCGCGTTCAGCGCTTGCTTCGCTGCCGTCACGGTGACGATCATCGGCATCTCGAGCCGCGGAAGCGAGGGTGTCGAGAGCGCGTGGTGGAAGCCCGGCGACCTCATCCAAATCGTGCAGTACCAAGCTCCAGGCTTGGGTGGCATCAAGGACGTGGTTGCTGAACTGGGTTGATAACTCGGCCAGCTGCTCACTGGCTTGGTTGAAGGCCGTTTGGTCGTCGCCTTGAAGACCAACCCCCCTCTGCTGCATCGAGAGCAACTCAGCATCGACGATCCGCACTTGGGTGGGATCAAGCGACTGGGCTGGATGATGTCGCAACTGTTCGAGGGCTTGATGCAGCACCGAGCTCTGGCCCATGCGGTTGCCGAAGCGCACCACCTCAGGCTGTTGGCTTGCATGGGCTTCTCGTAATTCCGGGCTGTTGCAGACGCCATTCAGGTGGGTGACCACGCCCCAGCTCCAGCGCATCTGCTCACCGATGCGCTGCAAAGGCGGCATCACATCAGTCCAGCTGATCGCCTCCCCCTGGCCCAGCTTCTGCTGGAGGCTGGTCTCCAGAGACACCAATTGCTCCTCCAGTCTTCGCAGCAGACCTGGAAGATGCTCTCCCACCGCTTCAGGGGTGATTGCCGCGTAGTCAGGAAGACCACGGCCCTTGAGGAGAGCCGGCTGGCTGGTGCTGGTCATGCCGTATCGCTTCAGCCCAGGGGCAGAAGATTGTGGAGCGCGATCAGGCTATGGGTTGACAGCGTGCTGGCGAGAGCATCGGTGGAAGCCTCGTAGACGTCCATCGCCACCCTGGGCCAGATGCCGATGGTGAGTGTGGGCACCAGCAGGGTGAGGCCGATCACGAGCTCGCGCGGATTCATATCGCCCACAAAGGCCAGAGCCGGAATCCTTGGCCCGAAGAAGACGCGGCGACACATCGACAACAAATAGATGGGGGTGAGCACCAGGCCAATCGCTGCGGCAACAATCGTGATCGCGCGGAAGCCTGTCGTGAAGGTGGTTTGGCTGGTGATGCCCAGGAAGATGGTGATCTCGCTGATAAAGCCACTCATTCCAGGCAAAGCCAGGGATGCCAGTGAGCTGGCCAGGAAAAAAGCGAAGGTGATTGGCAGCACTTTCGCGAGTCCACCCATGTTTGGAATGGAGAGGGTCTTGGTGCGTTCGTAGAAGCTTCCGGTCACAAAGAACATGGCCGCGGCGATCAGGCCATGGCTGATCATCTGCAGCATCGCTCCGCTGATGCTGAGGGCGTCGATTGCTCCAATGCCGACCAGAACGAAGCCCATATGGCTGACCGAGCTACAGGCGATCCTGCGTTTGACGTTGTCTTGAGCAAAGGCGTTGAGGGCGCCATAGATGATGTTGACAATCCCCAGCACGATCAGTGCAGGTGCCAACACCAGGTGGGCATCCGGCAGCATTTGCACGTTGAAGCGCAGTAAGGCATAACCGCCCATTTTGAGCAGCACTCCAGCCAGGAGCATGGAGACCGGAGCGTTGGCTTCGCCGTGGGCATCAGGCAACCAGGTATGGAGAGGGAACATCGGTAATTTCACACCGAATCCCACCAGGAAGCCCAGGTAACAGAGCAGCCCAAAGGTGCCGCCAGGAGAGCGTTGGGCCAGTTCGCTCAGGTTGAGCGTGAACTGGTCACCGGAAAGAGCCAGTGCCAGGCCGCTGATCAAGATCAGCAGTGAGGCCAGGGCTGTGTAGAGAATGAATTTTGTGGCGGCGTATTGGCGGTTCTGACCTCCCCAAACGGCGATCAGCAGATACACCGGTACCAGTTCCAGTTCCCAGGCCAGGAAGAACAAGAGGAAGTCCTGGGAGAGGAAGACCAGGGCTTGGGCGGCGGCCTGAACGAGCAGCAGGCCGAAGTAGAGCTTGGCTTTGTGTTCAACCTTCCAGCTCGCCGCCACCGAGAGCATGGTCACCAGGCCACTCAGAACCACCAGGGGCATCGATAGACCGTCGGCCCCGACTGACCATTCCAGGCCAATGGCCGGTACCCAGTTGAGACGCTCCACCAATTGGAGTGAGGGGTCCTGTGGATTGAAATGGCGGCTGAAGGCCACCAGCATCAGGGCAAAGTCGACTGCCAGAACCCCCAAGGCGAGGTTGCGGGGCCAGGGTGAGGGATTGCTCTCATCGCCCGGCAGCAGCGGCATCACCAGGGCAGCAGCTGCGGGGAGCAGGATGATCAGCGAAAGCCAGGGAAACGTGGCATCGGACGTGGCAATCAGAGGGAGATTGACGTCCATGGCATCCATCTAATGGATGTTGAACCTATCAGGGCCGCGCCCGGAACTGAGTAAATTTACTCAGATTCCTTTGGATGCCAGTGGCTGCCTTTGGTCTGGAGGTTCAGTAGTGGTGCCCGACTGGCCACACCCGCGGCTTCCCACGCCCGGACCATCGCCTGACTGACGGCGGCACCGACCTCTTCGGAGCAAAGGGCAAGAATGCTGGGGCCCGCTCCGCTGATGGCACAGCCCCACGCCCCTGCTTTGAGAGCGGCTTCGCGAACCTCCTGTCCGCCTTTGATCAGGCGCCAGCGGTAGGGCTCATGCAGTCGATCGTGCATGCCGTCTGCGATCAAATCGCCGTTGCCGGTGCGCAGTCCTTGCAAGAGAAGCGTCAGGGCACCCAGATTGACGACGGCATCCCCCAACGGAATGCTTTTGGGCATGGCCCTGCGCGCTTCGCTGGTGCTCAGTCGGATGGAGGGGATGGCCACGACCGCTTTCACCGTTGGCACCCATTCACAGCGCACAACCCGCCAGCGCTGGGATGCGGCCTTCGCCGTCATGCAGAGACCACCGAGGAGGGACGGAACCACATTGTCGGGATGCCCTTCGATATCAATCGCCAGCTCGAGCAACTTTTCGCGGCTCAGGGGCTCTCCGACCAGTGCATTGGCTCCCACCAGGCCTGCCACGATTGCTGTGGCACTACTGCCAAGCCCTCGTGCTGGGGGCACCGCCAGACGCACACGCGCTTCGAGTCCCACTGGTTCTTCACCAGCAGCTTTCCAGACCCTCTGGGCGGCTCGATAAACGAGGTTGTCGGGGCCACCCCTTAGATGACTGCCTTCCTGTCCTTCGATGATCAGCTCAAACCGTTCTCCATCTCCCTCGATCCGACGCATCGTGAACCGGTTGTTGAGATCGAGTGCGGCACCGAGGCAATCAAATCCAGGGCCGATATTGGCTGAGGTGGCAGGAACATCAACAACCACCGATTGGCCAATGCGTGGTTGCACCATCCCTGCTGTTCTGTTCAAGCCAGTGTCTCACCTGAGAGGCCGCCGCTTGACGATTGTGGCCGCCAACGTTGCTAGGTGGATTCGATCTCAGTCGCGAGATCCCGAGCTCTGCACGCTGCGCTAAATCGGCCCGCATTCGCATCGATCACAGCATGAACACGGAGCCCGTCGATGAAGGCGCGGAAGCGTCCTTTGCTGCGCATGGGTTCAAGAAAGGTGGCGGACTGCAGTCCCTTCAGGTGTTTGGCGGCGGTGCCTCCGCCAATCCATAGCCCGCCGCTGCAGAGTTCCTGCAGGGCCAGATCGCCGGCCGCTGAGCCATAAGCGCCGAGCCATAGGTCGAGAGCTTGGCGGGCCAAGGGATCACCGCTCTGTGCAGCCTGATCGGTCAGGGCCGGTAGGTCTTGGTATGCCTTTGAATCCACCGGTTGGCTGCGCCAGGCTTCAGCAGCCCTCTGCAGTGGGTGGCCGACTGCGTCCGGTTGTTGCAAGCGCCAACGCATCACATGGCCGAGGCCTGTTCCACTGACGATGCGCTCCACGGACAGGCGATCGAGGTCAAGGTCAGCCTTGAGCCATGAAGCCAGCTGCCATTCGTCCTCTGTGCGGGCAGCGAATTCGCGATGACCACCTTCGCTGGCCACGGCCAACCAACCATGCGGGCCAGGAATCCCGCGGGCCATCCCTAGCCCTGTTCCGGCACCGACAACCGCCACTGCCCCCCCCTGGGTCAAGGTTGCTGAACGAGAGGGATGCCCCCCCTGCAGAACGACCTGTTGCTGATCATCGAGATGGGGCAGGCCGTGAATGAGCACTGCAAAGTCGTTCACAAGCTCGAGATGCTTGAGTCCCGTGGCGTCACACAGCAGCGTTTCGCTCAGAACCCAAGGCAGATTGGTGAGTGTGGCGGTGCCGTTTTGCACAGGGCCGGCGACAGCAAGGCAGCTGGTCTTTGGGCGGGGAAGGTCGGCCGGCAGGCTGGAGAGGAAGTGGTGGACGATGCTTTCAAGGCAGGACCACTCTCCTGAGCGATAGCGCTGGGAATAGAGGGCTTGGAGCTGCCCTTCGCGTTGGCCGTACACCGCGAGAAGGGTTTTGGTTCCTCCCACATCGCCTGCCAGAAAGGTGTTCGCCGCCATTCCGAGGGCTGTGATGCTATTGATCCTCAGGCTGCTTGCAGGGCATGAAAACCGCAAGCAGGCACTGGGAGGTCAAGCGAAGAAATCGAGTGGAAGCGGGCCCCAAGTCATCCCGGTTTGCTCTGGGATGTTGCTGTGGCCAGAGATCAGGATGCCTTCTCCGAGTCCATGTTCCACACGGATGCGGATTAGACCATTGGATTGATTGGCCTTGAGAAACACAGGGCCAACATCCTCGGCTTCCGCCTCGATCGTCATCGCTTCCCAGGAGAGGGAGCTCTCCAGGCTGCGCAAAGCATTGAGGGCGTTTTCCTTGGATGGGGCCATGATCCCCACGGTGAACCACTCAAATGACGCCATCGCGTCGTCCAGTGCGGGTCGCAATGCCGCGCGTTGGTTGTCATTCAGCTCTGGTGCCGTTCGCAGAGTGGCGAAATCCTCGAGGCATTGAATCGGGTTCTCAGTCATAACGACAGGCTCTGACTGCGGCTTTGATTGGCCTGGCAGGCCGCCTTGATCAGGACTTCGGCATCGACAAGGCCCAGATCACCATCGCGACGGCTGCGCAGGCTTGCACCACTCTGTTCGGCTTCCTTGGCTCCAATCACCGCCAAGACGGGGATCTTCATTTTTTCACCGGTGCGAATCAGTTTGCCCAGCCGTTCGCCGCTGCGGTCAACGCAGGCGCGCACACCAGCGCTGGTGAGCTGCTGGCAGAGGTCGTCGGCATAGCCCTGAACCTCGTCGGTGACGGGAAGAAGGCGGATCTGTTCCGGGGCCAGCCAGAACGGGAAGTCACCGGCATAGTTTTCGGTCATGATCCCGAAAAACCTCTCCAGGGATCCAAAAATGGCACGGTGGATCATGATCGGCCGTTGCTTCGAGCCATCGGCAGCCACGTAGTCAAGCTTGAAGCGCTCGGGCAGGTTGAAGTCGAGCTGGATGGTGGAGCATTGCCACATCCGACCAATTGCATCCTCGATCTTGAGGTCGATCTTTGGTCCGTAAAAAGCACCGCCCCCTTCATCCACCTTGTAGGCCCAGCCCTTGCGGTTCAGTGCCTCAATCAGTCCGTTGGTGGCCAGTTCCCACACGGCGTCTTCGCCGATTGATTTCTCCGGGCGGGTGGAGAGATTGATCTCGTAATTGCAGAAATCGAAGGTGGAGAGAATCCTTTCGGTCAGATCAAGGATGCGCAGAATTTCATCGCTGATTTGCTCTGGCAGGCAGAACACATGGGCATCGTCTTGCGTGAAGCCCCGAACGCGCATCAACCCGTGCATGACACCGGGACGTTCGTATCGATACACAGTGCCCAGCTCGGCCCAGCGAATGGGGAGCTCCCGGTAACTGCGCAGGGTGCTCGCGTAAGTGAGCACATGGAACGGGCAGTTCATCGGTTTGAGCTGGTATTCCCGTTCGTCAACCTGCATCGGCCCAAACATGCTTTCGCTGTAGAAGTCGAGGTGACCTGAGGTCTTCCAGAGGCTGATATCTGCAACGTGGGGTGTGTAGAGGAGTTCGTAGCCTCCATCGAAATGGGCCTGACGCCAGAAGTCTTCGATCAAGAGGCGCATGCGTGCGCCGCGCGGGTGCCAGAACACAAGTCCTGCCCCTGCTTCGTCTTCGATTGAGAACAAGTCGAGATCGGTGCCGATGCGGCGGTGATCGCGGCGCAAGGCTTCCTCTTTGCGACGGCGATGTTCAGCCAGCTGTTCAGCGGTTTCCCATGCGGTGCCGTAGATGCGTTGAAGCTGCGCCTTTGTCTCATCACCACGCCAGTAGGCGCCGGCCACACTTTCGAGCTCGAATGCCTTGGGGTTGAGTTCACTGGTATTGGCGACATGGGGTCCGGCGCAGAGGTCCCACCAGTCGTCGCCCAGGGTGTACAGGGAGATCGGTTCTTGAATCCCTGCCAGGATCTCCAGCTTGTAAGGCTCGTTCTGAGCTGTGATCTTGGCCTCTGCTTCGGCTCGATCCACCTCCAGCCGCTGAAGGGGCAGCTTGCGGTTGATGATCTTGATCATCTCCTTGCGGATCGCCTTCAGATCGGCCTCCGTGAATGGATCCGGATTGTCGAAGTCGTAGTAAAAGCCGCTCTCGGTCCAGGGGCCGATCGTGACCTGCGCCTTGGGGAAAAGCTTCTGTACCGCCATGGCCATCACGTGGCTCATGGAGTGGCGGATGCGCAGCAGCGTTTCGCTTTCGCTGGTTTTAGGCAGCACCACCGTTTCGTTCGGGGGAAGGGCGGTTACTGCTGTGCTGCTCACCGGTACTTGCATGTCAGCCGCCATCTTATGGGCGTGTCATGCAGCTCTATGGAATCGACGTCGTCTGGCTCCGAAGAGCCTCGCAGGGATGAGCAGGCTGAGGCGCTGCTTCGGTCATTGCTCGACTCATTGCTCAAAGACTTCAGCGACTGTTTCAACCGTGGGGAGCAATTGTTGGCGGTCTGCCCGGATCAGGTGATGGACCCTGAGCAGCGCCTGGCCATGGCCGAACGCCTTGTCGAGGGGCGCAAGGCGATTACAGCGACCCGTGCCCTTCTGGAGGCATCCCCTGAGGCGATGGCTGTCTCAATGGGGGCGATGTCTCCCTGGCATCAGCTGATGACCGAGGTGTGGTCGCTCTCGGCGCGGATCTCAGAACAGCTGAATTAGCTGAATTAAGAGTGCAACATTCGTTGCAGTCGAATGAGGGTGGAGAACGTTGATCGGGGCCGTTGCCCCTGCAGGCTCATGCCCCTAGACGGATCTGACGCAGATTGTCCGAGTAGAACTTCGCAAGCTCTGCATGGCTCTTGACCGGCTGGCCATAGGCGCTGGAGCCTGCATGGGTGGGAAACGAGGCCCATTCCGGCGCTAAGCGATGCATCGCCGTTTTGGTCAGGCCGTTGCTGTCAACTTCCTCGAGCGCACCGCGTCGCTCAATCAAGCGCAGCGCCGCTTGATCCTGGTGCTTTGGTTCAAAGCTGGTGAGCTGGAGTTCGGTGGCAACAATCCGCCATGTGGAAGGCAGAAACTGATAGGCACCGGCTGCGGCACTGGCGTATCGCTTCACCACCACCCGATCGGGGTGGCGGGAAAGGTCAGCGAACTGGCCTCCTCCATAAAGAGTTTTGTAGCCGAGGTCTTTGCCGTCCTTCCAAGTGCCTTCGGCATAACGGATGGTGTTCAGAAGAGCCCTGCGTTCTGGGGTGATTCGGTAATGACCACCACTGAGTTCAGAGCGGACGCTCTGATCCTCTGCTTGTAGATGGGCCTTGACTGCTTCGGCTTGAGCCAGGCGTCCGTCGGAGCGCTCAGCTTGCAAGGCCTGTCCTGTGACCAGGACAGTTCCGATGACTCCGGCTACAGGAAGCAGGTGCATCCGGCGGTCAGCATTGAAAACGCGACCGAGAATGTTGGGCATCCATGCTTGCAAGGGTCCGGGCACACAGTCCGTTCAAGGGCCCATCACGATGCAGACCCGAGGGGTTCGGATGCGAGTGGTCTGGGACCGGTCTTGACGGGAGTCTTGGCATGTGTTTAAGCACTTATTCTTAGACCGCACAGGAGCTTGGACCCATGGGACCCATGGCTGTCACTGGGGTGGGCTCCAATGGCCTGGTTGAGAATGCTTCAAGCTCTCAGGAAGTTTTAATCATTAGCGCAGCTTTTCTGAAGCTCCTGCACTGATTAGCTCCCAGTGGCCTGATCCGTGCAGTTCAGTGGAAATGAGCTGATCAGGGGGTGCCCAAAAACCCCAGGCTGCTCCGCACTCTTGCCACCGTCGCTTCCGCCACAGCATTGGCGCGATCGCGGCCGTCGACCAGAACACGGTTGAGTTCGGCGCGGTCTTGGATCAGTTCGCGGTAGCGAGTCTGGATCGGTTCCAGGGCCGTGACGGCAGCCTCCGCCAGCAGTGGTTTGAATTTGCCCCAACCCATCTCGGCGCATTCTTCGGCGGCGGCTTGGCGCCCCTTGCCACTGAGAATGGCGTATAGACCCAGCAGGTTCTCCGTCTCCGGGCGCTCGGGGTTATCGAACTCAAGCCCCATCTGGGGATCGGTTTTGGCGCGTTTGATCTTCTTGGTGATCAATTCAGGAGCATCGAGCAAGGCAATCCGGCTGCCCTCGTTGGGGTCGCTTTTGCTCATTTTGCTGCGACCATCCGTCAGGCTCATCACCCTGGCCCCTTCCTTGAGGATCAAGGGCTTGGGCACCTTCAGCACTGGAGCATCGTCGCTGCCGAAGCGGGCGTTGATGCGCTGTTGGGCGATGTCGCGGGCCAGTTCGAGATGCTGTTTCTGGTCTTCTCCCACCGGCACCAGATCGGCGTCATAGAGAAGAATGTCGGCGGCCATCAAAACCGGATAGTCCAGAAGACCAACGGACACGTTGTCCCCTTGTTTCACCGCCTTTTCCTTGAACTGAATCATCCGCTCGACCCAGTTGAGCGGCGTGACGCAATTCAGCAGCCAACACAGTTCGGCATGGGCCTGAACGTGGCTCTGAACGAACACCGTGCTGCACTTCGGGTCAATGCCGCAGGCCAGATACAGAGCCGCTGTGCTGAGGGTGTCCTCGGCCAGGCGGTGGGGATCATGCGGAACGGTGATCGCATGGAGATCGACGACACAAAAAAAGGTGTCGTGATCATGCTGAAGCTCCACCCAGTTGCGGATGGCGCCCAGCCAATTGCCCAGATGGAGTGCACCGGTGGGCTGGACGCCGGAAAGAACCCGCGACTGGACCATTGATTACTCCTGGTTGGCTTGTGCTTCTTCGCTAGGGGCGTCGCTGTCAACAGAGCTGTCAACAGAGCTGTCAACACTGGCTTCGATCGTGGCTTCGCTCTCGGGTGCCTCGCTGGCTGGCGCAGCAACCTCAGGTTCTGGGGCGTCCACGCTTTCCTCCACAGGCGCCTGCTGTGGTTTGGCCGGCCGGGCAAACGGATCAGGCCGATCACCGCCTCTGCCACCGCCGCCTCTGCCAGTGTCGCCGCGATGGCCACCGTCTCCTCGGCTACCACCCCTGCCACCTTCACTACGACGTCCGCCGCCTCGGGGGGCACGGGCACGCTCCTGTTCGATCAGGGCATCCAACTGGCCATCTTCGAGCATCTGGCCGAGGCTCCGCACCGCAAAGCCCAGCACCGAAACAGTGGAACGCAGGTTGAAGGCTTCTTGAAGAGCACGCACGGAGCGCATCTCGTTATCACTCAGGCGGATGCGGAAGCCACCACCTTCGCGATTCCCGGCACCGCGACGGCGACCACCATCGCGTCCGCCATCACGGCCACCTTCACCCTGTCCCCCATTTTGTTGGGAATCTCCGTAGGAATCAGTCATGGCCCGTGGCCTGCAGTCAGGCGCAAGTGTGACGCATCACAGGGGGGGAGTCGGTACTTGATAGCGCCGCCCTGACGACCGGCCCAATCAGCCGTGGGTGCCTCGAAAGGTGATCTGTTGCTCGGCGTAGTCCTTCGGTTCCAAGTGGATGGTGCATCGAACTGGGCCGAAGCGCGTTTCCAGTTGCTCCTCAACGCGCTCGGTGATGCCGTGGGCAGTGGGCAGATCGTCGGTGTCAACGACCATATGCATATCGATAAAGACTCGCTGTCCCAAGACGCCACGGCTGGCAATGTCGTGGCAGTTGAGCACTCCAGGAACAGCCATGGCCTGTTCATGGATGGCTTCAGGTGCGATCGCAATGTGATCAACGAGCCATGGAAGGTTGGTCCGCACCACCTGCGAGCACACCCTGATCAGAAGTAGGGCGAGTGGAGCCGCTAGAGCCACATCGAGCCAGTTCAGTCGGAACCACCAGGCACCTGTCAGTCCCACGAGCACGATCACAGTGGTCCATATGTCACTGGTGGTGTGCTTTGCATCGGCGAGTAGCAGCGGACTCTTCAGTCGCTTGCCCTCCCGACGTTCGTAAATGGCTAGAGCGAGATTGAAGCCCAGAACAAGGCACAGCAGCAGGAGTTCCTGGCCGCTCAGGCGGAGGGGCGGCACGCCTTCCATGAACCGTTCGCCGGCCTTCAGCAGGATCTCGATCGCCGTGAACAGGATGAAGCCTGCAATGGCGAGGGCCCCAACGCCTTCGTATTTGTCGTGGCCGTAGGGATGATCACGATCCGGTCTTGGATCAGAAAGGCCGTTGGTGATCAGGCCCATCAGGCTTGAGAGGGCGTCTGTGGCGCTGTGCATTGCATCAGCCACCACAGCCAGCGAGCCACTCAGCACACCAATGGTGAGCTTCAGGCCGGTCATGCTCAGGTTGATGAACAGTGCTGTCACCAGCACTCTTTTCACATCCTTGCGTCGATCGGTTCCGGCGGGGTGGCTCGCCATTGAGAGCTGCACTCACTGCATCAACTTATGGAGTCCCACGCCGTGCGTCTGCTGCCGGGGGGCGGATTGCTCTCTGCCTCGCTTCTGCAACGCCCACTGGTCGGCTTGCCGAGGGTGAGCTAGGAAGACGACACTTCTGGCCCGTTCCGCATGCTTCCGGTGCCGTCAATCGGCTCCCTCCTCGCCCAGCCGAGGCTCCTGCGTGGCATCGCTGTGGCAGGAGGGGGATTTCTGGTGGCGCAGTGGGCTCTGGCAGACGTGTTCCACGTGCCTGGGGGTGGCTTCGGGTTGCTGGCAGTGGGTGGCGGCATCTGGTGGCTGAGCCGGCCTGCAAAGGCACCTGCCTTTCAGTCCCCAGCTTCAGTTCAGGGATGGTTGAAGCGCTGTGATGCCGTGCTTGACCAATTCGATGCTCTTGAAGAGCTTGCCGGCACGGCTGCAAGCCGTGACCAACGTCAGCGCGCGCTTGACCAGGTCGTGGAGCGTTCCGGCCCTCTGACAGTTGCAGTGGTGGGATCGGAAGGGGTGGCTTTGCCAGAGAGCCAGGCACTCCAGCAAGCGCTGAGTGGGCGCCATGCCCTCAACCTTTGTGTCGGACATCCTCTCTCCAGCGTCAGTGATAGCTGGGCTTGGCCTCTCACGATTCAGCAACAGGATGCGTTGCTGTTCATCCTTCCTCTGCCGCTTCGTGCGGCAGATCTCTTGCGCCTGCAGGAGGTGCCGTTGCGCCAGCCGGCCTGGCTGGCTGTGAATCGTGCGGAGCTTGAGGGGGATTGGGACGCCGCTCACCAGGCTTTGCTGGCCCAGTTGCCAGACCGTTGGCATCAACGCTTGCTGGTTTGGGATGGGTCGCCCGATCAGCTCAGGTCCCTTCTGCTGCCGATTCGACAGCTGCTTCAGCAACCCAACCTTGGTCTCGATCTGACCCGTCAACGGTTGCTGGAGGCCCTGCATCGCGATTGGCAGGCGGAGCTGGAAAGCCTGCGGCGTCAACGCTTCCGTGGGTTGCTTCAACGCAGCCAGTGGCTCGTGGCAGGAGCTGTTGTCGCCTCACCTTTACCCAGCACTGATTTGCTTGCTGTGGCCGTGGGAAATGGCTTGATGCTGAGTGAAATGGGTTCGATCTGGGGTTGCCGTTGGACGCCCGATGTTCTGCAGGTGGCGGCCAAGCATCTTGCGGCTGCGGCCCTTGCACAGGGGGTGGTGGAGTGGAGTGGTCAGGCTTTGCTGGGTCTGGCCAAGTTGGAGGGTGGAAGTTGGATGGCGGCTGGAATGATGCAGGGCCTCAGTGCTGCCTATCTCACCAGGGTTGTGGGTGTCTCCATGGCTGATTGGATGGCCCTCAATGCCGGTGTGGCAAAGCCAGATCTGGAGCTGTTGAAGCAACAAGCTCCCTTACTTGTGGCGAAGGCTTCGGAACAGGAGCGACTGAATTGGCAGGGATTCCTTCAACAGGCCGGCCGCTGGATGCAGGGCCAAACATCAGCAAAAACAGCATGATTAACATTGCTTCATGAACTCTTCATGAAGCTCTTCATGAAGGAAGTTTGCGCAATGACTCGAAGTTTTTAAATCTGGCAAAAAACAATCGGCCCTCCATAGGCTTAGGCCCTGCCCTTATGTCTGTTGAAGGCATTTAGGTCAGGTCCCGTCCTCCTTGTTTCGTCATGGCTACTGCCATTCGCAGCGGTCGCTCCAGTACCTGGGCAAACTTTTGTCAGTGGGTCACCTCCACCAATAACCGCATTTATGTGGGTTGGTTCGGTGTGCTGATGATCCCCACCCTTCTGGCGGCCACCATCTGCTTCATCATTGCCTTTATCGCCGCTCCTCCGGTTGATATCGACGGCATCCGTGAGCCCGTTGCCGGCTCATTCATCTATGGAAACAACATCATCTCTGGTGCTGTTATTCCTTCCAGCAATGCCATCGGCTTGCATTTCTATCCCATTTGGGAAGCGGCTTCTCTTGATGAGTGGCTGTACAACGGCGGTCCTTACCAGCTGTGCATCTTCCACTTCCTGATTGGCATTTCTGCCTACATGGGGCGTCAGTGGGAACTCTCCTACCGCCTCGGCATGCGTCCGTGGATCTGCGTTGCTTACAGCGCTCCGCTGTCTGCTGCCTTCGTGGTGTTCCTGATCTACCCCTTTGGTCAGGGTTCCTTCTCTGACGGCATGCCCCTGGGCATCTCTGGCACCTTCAACTTCATGTTGGTGTTCCAGGCTGA
>MDSV01144279.1_pt1 | contig 15104 bp, 13 predicted proteins | sample 810851 | NCBI WGS metagenome assembly MDSV01 (sample SAMN05326640, study PRJNA326480) | marine metagenome | isolation source: seawater | place: Atlantic Ocean: North East | collected 2012
ACTAATTAATATTTTTGGGACTGGTGATGCCAAGTCCCTTTCTTCAGGTATATCAGAAGCATTGGTTACTACAGAATTTGGTCTCGTCGTTGCTATTCCTGCTCTAATTTTACATGCGCTTCTTTCTCGGAAAATACGAGGCATTCTTTCGACCATGGAAATGGCTAGTATTGCTTATATTAATGGACTTAAGGCAGGGGGAAAATCTAATAGCTAGTCAATAGTTCATGACAAACGGAATTAGCCAAGAGTTTTTTACCCTCAGTTCAGAAGGAGGATGGGTTTTTTGGTGTTTATTAGCTTTAGCTTTTGGAATTGCTTTTGCAGTTCTTTCAATTTGGAGCCTACTACGTTTGCCCAATGCTCCTATTATAAAAAGCGAGCAATGGAAGGCTCTTTTACTACAGAATTCCACTTCATCGAGTTTATTTAATAAGCTGACAAAAAAAATTGATGAAAAGAAATTAGGAGGCCAACTAAATCAGATCGAAGCTCAAATGTTTGCTTCCCTTAAAAGAAGAATCCCATTCACATTTGTTTTAATCTCAACTGCGCCTTTAGTGGGTCTCTTGGGAACGGTGTCTGGTATGTTTACAACCTTTGATGGAATGGGTAATTCCTCAACTTCAGGGCCATCCACCGTCATTGCTGAAGGCGTTTCTGAGGCACTGATTACAACCCAGACAGGTCTCGTGATATCTGTTCCAGCTTACATCATTCTTTTTTATCTTTGGGTTAAGTACAAGAGATTGAGGCACGGTTTTCGATTAATAGAGTGTAGATTAGGAGAAAAATTTTAATCATGCCTAAGGGATTTAAAAGATTTCAAGATCAACAGAGTGAAAGTTCTGGAGAAATTAATATTTCCCCTCTCATTGATGTAGTTTTCATACTCTTAATCTTTTTTATTGTTACTACTGTCTTTGTTGATGAGACAGGCGTTGAAGTCGAAAAGCCACGTGCCGCTTCACAACAGGAATTAGATCGTAACAGTATTCTCATAGGTATAACTGCTGAGGGGAGTGTTTTTTACGGCGGTAGAGAAATAGGTGTAGGAGGTGTCCGGTCTGTGGTCGGTAGATTATTGAAAGGAGATGATGTGCCTGTAGTCATACAGGCTGATAAGAGGGCAGAAACACAAAAGACAGTACAAGTCCTTGACGAGGCGAAGTTAGCAGGTGCTGCAAGAGTTTTTGTTTCCACCTTAGGGGGAGGCTCGTAGTTTTTTCAAAATTATATGCAACTCACTGGAAAAAATTCATTAAGAGCAATACTTGTAAGCCTACTGAGTAGACTGGTAGGTGCCGCTTTCCTAGTTTGTTTACTTCTCACTTTCCTTATATTGATGCGTTTGCTTGATGCGAAGAGGTTACCTGAGCAAACTATTCGAATGGTGGAAACTCTCGAGGAAATGGCGCCCCCGCCTCCGCCTCCAATTGAGATTCAAGAATCTACGCCCCCGCCCCCGCCCCCGCCTCCTTCTCTTCCTAGGCTTGAAATGCAAATTGAGAGTATAGCACCGCCTGTAGTAGCTACACTTGACCCCCGGATTGATCTCACAATGAGGAACACTGAATTTGAATTGGATTTTATTCCTAATGCAGAACCTGCTCCAATCCCTGTGACGGCTCCAGTGGCCGCAAAGCCTTCGTTAAATACCGTTCCTAAACCTCAGGTTCAGGGTCCAGTTTCGGTTGGTGATTTAGATTCAAGGCCTCGGCTTCTTAATAGACCTTCAACTAGATACCCTTCTGCCTTGCTTAGGCGAGGAATTCGAAGCGGCACGGTTATTTTGGAGGTTAGTATTTCCATGAGTGGAAGGGTGAAAGTAAGGCGAGTTATTTCCAGTTCCCACCCCGAACTCACTAAGATGGCATCTTCATTTGCTTCTCGTGCAAGGTTTTCAGCACCCAAGAAAGATGGTAAATCTGTTGAAGCCCTTTACCGTTGGCCAATGACTTTGCAGCCACCAAATTGATGTTATACCACAAAATCATTATTGCTTTAATTTTCACGATAGGAGCGAGCTTTGCATCGCAACTCCCTATTGATCCCATCTGGCAGTCAGAATCCTTTTTAAAGGCATATACGGCATCATATGGGGTTGATTCGAGGATTGAACCCAAACTGAGTCCCGAAGAAAAGAAGGTCCTTGAATCAGTCGCAGAAAATATGGGTAAGAAGGATAGAAAAGGTGCAATATCTATTCTTTCAGAAAACGCCCTCACCGATGATAGTCCTGCTTTACTATTTAATCTCGCAAGTTTGCTTTTTGAACAAGGGCAAGCACCGGCATCGATAACTAATTTTACAAAGGCGATAAAGTTGCAGCCTAATTTTCGTGACGCACACCGCAACATAGCGATAGCTCATGTTCAAGAGGGAGATTTTATAAAAGCTGAACCTTCACTAAGAAGAGCCATAGAGCTTGGTGCACAAGATGGTCTTACAATGGGTCTCCTTGGTTATTGTTTAAATCAATCAGGTAAGCCCAATGATGCTCTTCAAGCATACAGGATGGCCAAATTAACAATGCCAAAAGAGATTCAGTGGCAAGTAGGAGAAGCAACAGCACTAATGAAATTAGGTAGCTTGGAAAAAGCGGCTTCAATCTATGAAGGAATACTTATCGATGAACCAAAGCGCGTTGGAATATGGGTGAATTTGGCTAACATAAGAATGCAACAAGGAGAATCTGTTCGAGCAATCGCCGATCTTGAAGCAGCCAGAAGGCTACGAGGATTAGATCCTGTTGCAATGATTACACTTGGCCATCTCTACCTTAATGAAGAGCTTTCGAATCAAGCAATGAATTGTTATAAGAAATCTTTGGAGGATCCAGAGGCCGTCGCTATAAGCCAGTTAGCTAAAGCTATTGACTACCTTTTACAGTATCGCCTATGGACTCTAGCTGATAAGCTTAGCGGTGATATTAAAGCTGTGGCTTATTTTAAAGATAAAATAAATAAGGATGACAATATCAATCATCGTTTTGAGCGTGCTGATGCCATTATTCAGATGAATCTTGGAGACCGTGATAAAGCAGCAAAGCGCCTAGAAAGCATTATTAGAAAAGATCCCCTTGATGGAGAAGTGTTATTCACATTGTCAGAATATTTCTTGGGTAATAAAGAGGAAGAGAAAGGCTTAATGTTACTAGAACAAGTCGTTCCAGTCCAGGGATTTACAGCTCGCGCAGAGCGTCGGATAGGGGAAGTTTACGTTTCTAGGGGTGATTATAAAAAAGCACTTTCTGCATTAAAAAAAGCTCAGAATTTAGAGCCTCATAAGGCACTTGAGGAATACATCAATAGTGTGGAAAGGCTTTCTAAATTATACGAAAGAAACTGAGCAGAGAATAGGCTTGGTATTTTTCTTCAGTCCTTAATTAAGAAAGGACTGAATCTTGCTAAACAATAATTATATGATAGCAAGGTATTCATCCGATTCATCTGATGTCGTTAGAGCATTCATCTTAGTTACCTTTATTGGTTTTATTGGTTTTTTAAATTATGTCTTAGCCGTTAATAAATCGAATAAACAAGAGTCTCTGGACGTAACAAATAAGAAAGCAGAGGCAGTAGATAAAGATGAAGACCTAATCGAGAGTTTTCAAAATACTCTCAAGAGTAAGGGAATCGAAAAACTTCAAATTAAAAATGTTTATCCGATTTCTAAGAATGACGATTTAGAAAGGTTTTCCTTACAAATAGATGAGGTCTCTAGCGATGACAATAAAGTTGATACAATCGATCGTTTACACGTTGAAGTAAAAAAATCAGTATCTGGCAAACAAGAGATTACAAAAATAATTCTTCCTAAACGTTTACAAAATGAATCTTTTAATACATTAGGTTTAAATGATAAAAGCATAGAAATTCTTTATGAGGATGATGTATTCTATATCGCGGATTACTTTATTACTGCACTGAGTGAACTTAATTATGAAAGTGCAATTTCATATTGTTTGTCTGGTGGAGCTCTCGCTGAACAAATAGCAGGGCTTTGTATAATGATTGAAGGTGCTAGATTTAAAACTTCTGAAGAGAAGCCATTTGAAATAGTCGAAGCAAATTCGAACCTTGTTACTTTAAGAATTCATTTAGATTCCATTGATGACAGAAAGTCATTTCATTTTAAGGTTAGATTAGAACGTCAAACTTCAAAGGATTATGATTCATGGAAAATAAATAGAATTTATCTTAATGAGGCTTTTACTTCTTATTTTTCTCCCGAAGACACCAGTGTTCCTTATGTCCCAATAAGGACGGATCTAGGTTCCGGTGATTGCGTTGTTATTTATTTCGATTTTAAGAGCTCGGATCTTCATCCGAGAGCTCAAAAACAACTTCAAATCCTCACTGATGTACTTAGAGAAATGCCAGCAAAGGCCGTTAAGATTCATGGGCATGCTGATGAGATAGGTACTGATAAATATAATTTAAATCTTTCCCTCGAAAGGGCCGAAAATGTAAGAAATCTCCTTATTTCTGGAGGAATTAAGCCTAGAAATATCTCTATTTTAGGAAAAGGTGAATCCGAGGAATGGTTGCCCAATCGCCTTGCTAATGGTAACGACAACCCAATTGGAAGGAGTTATAACCGGCGCGTTGAGATCTGGTTGGACTAGTTAATTTACTTAGAAATACAATAAATTTTGGAGAATGTCCGCACCAACAAATTGCCATTTGCTACGGCGGGAGTTGCATATATACCGTCATCAAATTTGTATGAACTAACAGGCTCTAATTTATTAGTGGCGCTAAGAACATTTAATTCACCTTCTTTGCTACAACAATAAATCCTGTCATTGATGATTATGGGAGAGCTGTAAGGAGCTCCGACAACTCTTTCTTGCCAATGCACCTTACCATCTTTCGCACTTCTGCACGTCATGACTCCACCATCATTAAGAAGGAAAATCATTCCTTTATGGGATATGCCTGTTGGAACATAAGGTAATCCCTTGAGGCCTGCTTCCCAAGCGACCGAGGGTTTTTTCGATTTTACGCGAACGACTGCTGACTCCTTACCTCCAGAACCCGAACCAGCGGAGACAAAGATTGTGTTTCCAGAAATTACCGGGCCACCAACGCACCTCTGTGAAAAGCCGGCATCATGTTCCCAACGAATTTTTCCGCTTCTTGGATCAATGGCTGTGATACCATGAGCGGTACTACTGAAAATGAGCTCCTCTGTGCCATCATCAGCAGTTCTAAAAACTGGAGTGCTGTATGCTCCTTTATCATTTGAGTCACGGTCAATGCGCCATCGTTCGACGCCATTTTCAGGATTGAGACCAACGACATAGCTTTTTCCTTCTTCGCCATGACTTCCGATGACTAACGATCCCCCGGCGAGAACAGGAGAAGCTGAGCTGCCATGTTTAGCATAAAATTTACCAAGCTTTTTTTTCCATACTTCTTTACCATTATGATCCAGAGCAATTGCTTCAACGCCATCTGGAGAAGTCCATGCTACATAAACCCTGTCCTTGTCACAGCAGGGTGTAGAAGAAGAAAAATCATTAAATCGGTGCTGTCGGTAAATTTTATGTGTTTGTTTATTACGCCACTTTTCTTTTCCAGTGTCCAATGATAATGCCATAACGAAACGAGTTCCCTGGGCTTTCTTCGATGAGACGGTTAAGAAAATGGAGTTACCCCAAACCACCGGCGAGGAATGACCAGTTCCCGGTAGATCTAATGCCCACTTAATTTCTTTTTCTGTAATCTTTGAAGGAACATTTTTGTCGGAGGAGTGACCCATAGTTCCGGTTCCACGAAATTGCGTCCATTCTTGCGCTGACGCTAATTTCATGAGCAGTCCGAGGTGCGTAAATAAGAGAAATACCGTTAAAAACTTAAAATTCATGGTCTAAACATAGCTTCTCATCTAAAATTAGTCACGATCATAAGCAAAATTCCTATGAACGATAATTTTTATAGATATTTGATACAATCGATCTGTGAGCGTATTATTATAAAAATTTACAATGCCTAGCCCTCTCATCGAAGAACTTCCTGATTCAAAAGGCCATTTTGGCACTTATGGAGGCATGTTTGTGCCTGAAACTCTTATGGCAGCCTTAGAAGAGCTGACAAAAGAATATGAGGCTGCTAAGTCGGATCCTCAATTCCAAGCAGATTTGGATTATATGTTAAGAGAGTATGTGGGCAGACCCACTCCTCTTACATTTGCAGAGAGGTGGACGGATCTTTTAGGAGGTGCCAAGATTTATTTAAAGAGAGAGGACCTTCTACATACTGGCGCCCATAAAATAAATAATGCTATGGGCCAGATTTTATTAGCAAAGAGACTTGGAAAGAATCGCATCATTGCAGAGACGGGAGCTGGACAGCACGGAGTCGCTACCGCCACTGTTTGTGCGCGTTTTGGTTTTGATTGTGTCATATATATGGGAGAAGTGGACATGGAGAGACAGGCCTTAAATGTCGCAAGGATGAGATTTCTAGGTGCTGAAGTTCGTGGAGTAACTGCTGGACAAAGAACTCTTAAAGAGGCAGTCAATGAAGCTATGCGTGATTGGGTAACCAACGTTAGAAGTACGCATTATATACTTGGTTCGGCCCTCGGCTCACACCCTTATCCAATGATGGTAAGAGATTTTCATCGTGTCATTGGAGAAGAGGCAAGAAAGCAAATTTTAGAAAGAGAAGAGAGATTACCAGATTACTTGGTTGCTTGTGTTGGGGGGGGAAGTAATGCGATGGGTTTATTTCATCCTTTTTTATCTGATGAGTCGGTTAAGATGCTAGGAGTAGAAGCAGGGGGCCGAGGTATAAAACGAGGTGATCATGCGGCCAGATTTCAGGGTGGAAAGCTGGGTGTTCTGCAAGGAACTAAAACCTGGCTGTTGTCTGATGACGATGGTCAAATTGAGTTAACTCATTCTGTTTCTGCTGGCCTTGATTATGCCGCCGTGGGTCCCGAACATGCTAACCTTAAGGATGTAGGTCGGGCTGAATACACCTTTGCAACTGATGATGAGGCCTTGGAAGCTTTCCAAGAAGTTTCTACTGTTGAGGGAATAATACCAGCCTTAGAAACGGCGCATGGGCTTGCAGGTGTAAGAAAGCTCGCTCCTAAACTCGGTAATAATGGCTTAATTATCTGCAATTGCTCTGGTAGGGGCGATAAAGATGTTGCTCAGGCAGCAAAGGCAATTTTTGGCGAAGATGTTTTTGGTTAAACTAATAAAACCCCCATATCAAAACTCACAAAATTTCATGAAGGTTCAAATAATGATACTTTTTATTGCCGCTTTCTCGGTCCTCAATGTTGTTGCTCAAGAAGGCGATAAAAAGCTTGGAGACCCTATTGATGTTACTGATGAAAAAGCTATCGAAGCGGCAATCGGTAAAACTGTATTGATTAAAGGTAATGTGACAAGGTCTGATAGTTCCCCTCAGACCGCTGACATACGGATATGGTTTTCTGACAGTTTGTTTCGTCTCTATATAAAATCAGACGTTTTTGATTCTAAGGAGAATTGGGGAATAGATGAAACTATCGGTAAAGAAGTTTTTGTTCACGGTAAAATCGTTAAATCAGATAGCTTTATACAGATCGTACTGCGTTCTCCGAAACAATGGGGAATGAATATTGATGATCTTGTTATTACAAGTCCAAAAGGTTCTAAGCCTAGTGAAGATGGTAATAAAACTTATGATCCTGTTTCGCCTGGTGCCATTCTGCCTATAAAGCCAGGTCCCAGAGAATTGGACCCAGAGATAACTGAAGCGAGCGTCAAAGTTGTCCTAGCGATGCATGCGACTGAAGTTCCAGTCATGGTGGTGAGTGAAGTGAGAGCGGAAATTATAGATTCAGATGATAGTGGTCCCATGCAGGCTACCTTTGAGTCGAAGCCTAAGCTTACCGTTAAACCGATGACATCTGTTATGACCTATTTGCCTAGAAAACATTTTAGTGAGGGCTGGCCAGTAAATCAAAATGTACATTTTGTGATAGATGAAATCCAAGCAGACAGTGCGCCACCAAATTTTGCTGCTGCATTTTTAATTGAGTGCCTTCTTAGAGGAATCCAAGTTCCTGAAAATTTAGTTCTTTTTGGCGGCATGGGAGGCGGAGGAAAAATCAATTTCAATATTGATAATAAAAGAACCCAAGGTTCTTTAGGGCAGGCTATAAAACTTGCAGCCAAAGCCGCCCAAAATCTTGGGGAAGTTCCTGGTGCTGATAAACCAAAGACGGAATTTTCTAGTCCAAGTGCTTTAGGTAAGAAAGCTCCAGTTGCAAAAGATACATTTTATTTAATTACAGGCGAAGTGTCGAATGCGATTCTGGATGATCTCATATTAGACGATGATATGGCATCACTTAATGCAACGCAGGTTCTTTCATGCGTTGATTTAGATGAAGCAGTCAACTTTGCACGAGATATTTCTTTAGGCGTTGGTTTTGGAAAATCTATTACCGATTTAAGTGCCGCTCAAAAGGTTCTGAGGGACCGGTCTGTAAGAATGCTTTCTAATGCCCAAGTCTGGAACCGAGTTGTTGGCGCGGGTAGAGCAACTCCAAAAAATAAAACGGCTTTTGCTTACGCTAGATTAAGAACAAGGAAAGTGTCCAAGACCTATTCTTTAGATAAATGCTTATCGCACTTAGATCAGCAAATTATTACTGCTGAGGGCAATTCCTTAGATAAATTTACTGATAGAGAAATGCGCAAGTATGTAAGGGACCTATCGAGTAATATGAAAGAGATTCAGTCTAAAATACACCCGAAGGCTACGCCTGTTCTCGCAAGTGCTCAATTATTCCTTAAAGAGATCGCAGAGTATGCATCAGCTAAGAGAGATATTAAAGCGGGTGAAAAAGTTCCTGAGCGCACGACAAAAGATTTTGAGGCTGCAAAGAAAGCCTATGATGATTCAAAGACTCAAGCTCAAGCAGCTCCTTGAGACTATCCCCATACTAGGATTTCTTCATCTTTATCTGCGTTGGCTAGAGCTTCTTCGAAAGCTTCTTTATCCCAACCCTTAAGTTTACCCAGATATTTAAATAATTTGTCTGAGCTCGCAACATTGGCTGGAATTTCAAGTTCTTCAGGATCAGATCCCTCAGGTAAATTAATCGAGATCAATGGATCTCCTGCATATGATGAAACCCTGACCTTAGTGATGTCACCCCAAGCCACTGTACCAACTTTTTCTTCTCCTTCATAAAGTTCAATCATCTTTGCAGTGAACTTGTAAGCCATCGAAGTTTCATCATCATCATCGTCATTGTCCATGACAACATCATCATCGTCATCACTTACTGAACCCTCATCATCGTCATCTTCTTCATCTGGTCCCTGAGGCTGAATGCCAAAACCACTGGCTGGATCATAACTGTATTCTCCATTTTTCAAAATTGCATGAATATCAGCCAACCAACCTTCAAATGAGTCAGCAAGCTCTTCATTTTCATCACTACTTACATATTTACTAATGCCGCCAGCCTCAAGCTCTACGCAGAGCATATCACCTGAGCCATCTTCAGCAAAAGGAAGCCAGTCACCAGGGCAAGTCTCATCCTCACCAGCGTCGTCTCTGAGTCCTTCTAATTCGTCCCAAGATTCTTGCACTAGATCAAGCGGCATGAGACTAAACATATCAAAGAACCCAGGATTGCTCTCCTGACTCTGACCATTGTGCATTATCAGGAAATCCCTGTAATCAGTAGGGAGTTCTTGACCAATGTATTCCTCAAGAGCTTCGACATCTGCTTCGTCTGCTCCTAAGTTTAATGATTCTAGAATTTCACTTGCTTTTGATGTTAGTTCACCTTCGAGCCGGGACCAAATCTTCTTCATAAAATTTAGTTGTTAGTTGTTTATTTTTCCCTAGTGGGACCCTGTACATTTTCAGCCATAACGAATTCCGCAAACTTCGCAAGAAAACGTTTTGAATAAATTGCATTTATTATTATGTCGTTTTCGTGGTAATCCTGACTCAAAATCTTCCCTTCGCGGTGTAAAAGGGCCACTAAATCTTGTCTAGATTGTGGAATTTTAAGGGAATTTCGCACAATATTGCTCAATAGCATCTCATTAATCTTGCTTAGAAGATCATCAATTCCGACCCCATTTTTTACTGAAATTAAAATAGCCTCCGGAAAAATATTTTTTAGCTCTTCGAGCCTTTCATCACTAATTATATCTATTTTATTAATTGCAGGAATAATCTTTTTTTCGTCAGCTCCGAGTTCTTTTAGGACTTCAAGTGTCGTTTTAAAGTGATCTTGAACATTTTCTGAACTTCCATCAATGACATGGATCAAAAAGTCCGCCAAAATTGCTTCCTCAAGGGTCGCCTTAAAGCTTTCAACTAGACCGTGAGGAAGTCTTCTTACAAAACCAACCGTATCAGTAAGTAGAATTGTTTGTCCATCTTCCAAATCCAGTTTTCGAGTGGTTGTATCTAAGGTCGCAAAAAGTTTATCTTCCGCAAGCACCGCACTTTCAGTTAAACCATTTAACAGAGATGATTTTCCGGCATTAGTATAACCGACTATGGCAGCATGAGGGAGATCTGCTCGATTCCTTTCTTTCCGCTGTGTCTTTCGCTGCTGACGTACTTTTTCTAATTCAGCCTTAACTCTGTCTATTTTTTTTCGCGCCAGCCTTCGATCAACCTCGATTTGTTTCTCACCTTCTCCTCTTGCTGCTCCACCACCGCCCTTGCCGCCACCTGAGCCACCGCCCTGACGGTCTAGGTGACCCCACATCCGAGCCATTCTTGGAAGAGTGTACTGCATTTTTGCAAGCTGGACCTGTAGGCGAGCTTCCCTAGTGCGGGCTCTGAGTGAAAAAATATCAAGGATTACCTCTTGCCGATCAATGACAAGGATGTTGGATTCATTTTCCCAATTCCTTTGTTGGTTTGGGGAAAGCTCATTATCAAAAATAATACAGTCACAATTGAGCTCTTTGGACTTCTCAATGATTTCAGCCATTTTTCCTTTCCCTACCAGATGGGATGGAAAATTTTCACGAACTCGAATAAGAGAACTGTCGACTATACCGATACCCAGTGTCTCGACCAGCTCTTGCAATTCTTGCAGAAGGCTTGAGGCCTCCGTTTCTTTGGCCTTGTCCAAGTAGACTCCCACAAGCAGGGCTCTTTCTACGAGCTGTGGTTTTTCGCGAACTTCAAACATAAGTACTCTAATAATGCCTTAATTCAGTTAAGCTAGCACTTGCAAGTAATATATTGGTTTAGCATGTTAGTTATAAAGTGTTTTTCAGAATAGATACGAATTTAGTTCAATAAAATTAAAACAAATATCATTTTAATTCTATGCGGGATATTCCAATAATTGAAACGACTGAACAGATCATGTTTTATGATACGGATGCTGCTGGGGTAGTCCATAACATTGCTTATCTAAGGTTTATTGAAAAAAACCGAACTATATTGGGTTCGGAGATTGGTCTTGATTATAAAGAAATGTCGGGGCAGCAAACTTATGGCGCTGTTGTCAGGACTGAGATTGATTACAAGAGTCCCGGTTTTTTAGGAGATGATATTGTTATAAGAGGATGGCTTGCTGAGATTAGTAAAGTTAGATTTTGGTGTGAATTTGAAGTTAATCGTATTTCAGATCAAAAGAACCTAGTAAAATCTAGGCAGCAACTCGCTTTAGTAAAGATGCCAGAAGGTAAACCAGTAAGATTACCCGATCATTGGGAAAATTATTTTAAAGATGGAGAGAATTAAAATAGTCATTGCTTACGATGGCAGCACTTACAAGGGTTGGCAGATACAGCCGGGGGAACGAACTGTTCAGGATTCATTAGAGTCGGCAATAAAAAAAATTACAGGTGCCGATGTAAGGGTTCAAGGTTCGGGTCGTACTGATACTGGTGTTCATGCGTTAGGACAAGTGGCGCATTATGAAGTTTCTAAAGAATCAAGAATGGATTCTGGAGAATGGCAGAGAGCATTAAATGTAAACTTACCTAAAAGTATTCGTATTCTTTCTGTCGAAAAAGCCCCCTTAGATTTCCATGCCCGTTTTAGTGCTAAGGCAAAAACATACAGGTACGAAGTTGACACTTCACCAGTACTAGTTCCTCACAAAGTTGACAGAGTTTGGCATCATCCATCAAAAATTGATGGTAAAGTTTTGAAAGCAGCTTGCCAACTTTATGTTGGAACGCATGATTTTGCTTCCTTTGCTGGGAACCGTGGAAACAGTATCCCTACTAGTACAGAAAGAACAATTTTTTCGATTGATGTAGAATCTCATCAAGACACTGTCAGCATGTCGTTTAGTGGAAATGGTTTTTTATACAAAATGGTTAGGCTTTTAGTTGGTGCCGCTGTTCGTGTCGCTGAAGGCAGAGAGGATATAGAGTGGATTAAAAAAATGCTTCAAGATCCGGGTAAAAATAAATGCCAGTACTGCGCTAAGCCTGATGGCCTGTATCTAGTTGAGGTTTCTTACTAAACTTACTTCAATAGATTTAACGCGCTTACTAGGGCTTTGACTCCAGCAATTTCAATTGAAGGGTCGACCCCGCATCCCCATGCCCCATGCCCTTCATTGCTCTCCAAAAATATATACGCTGCAGAATCAGCATCAGAACCACCCTTAATTGCATGAGAGCGATAATCAGTAAGCTTAAACGATTTCTGACCAACTGTCTCCAAAGCGTTAACGAACGCATTGATGGGACCGTTTCCAATGCCCTTGATTTCATAATTATTACCCGAGACTAGAATAGTCGCTTGGCAGCAGACTTGACCATCTTCAGACTCATTGGCCAAGATTTCATAGTGCTTAAGAAAGAAAGAATCCTCTACATTCACGAATTCTTTTTTGAATGCTTCAAGGATTTCCTGATTCGTTAATTCTCTACCCTTTGAATCAGCAAGTTTGTAGATTTTAGATCCCACAATTGGTTGCATTGGTTTAGGGATATCAAATCCATATTCACGGTCCAATATATATGCAATACCACCTTTTCCAGACTGACTGTTGATTCTGATAATGGCCTCATAGGTCCGTCCAATGTCATTTGGGTCAATCGTTAGGTATGGAACGCCCCATTCGGATTTAGAGGGCCCCACTCGATCCATTCCTTTTTTAATGGCATCCTGATGGCTTCCAGAAAAAGCGGTAAATACCAAGTCGCCTGCATAAGGGTGTCTGTCAGGTACTTTCATTTGGGTGCAGCGTTCATAGATTTCTCTCGCTTTTGGTATATCTGAAAAGTCTAGTCCCGTCTCTATACCGTGACTGTTCATATTAAGTGCCACTGTAGCGATATCAAGATTGCCCGTCCTCTCTCCATTTCCGAAGAGTGTGCCTTCTACCCTGTCTGCACCGGCCATAAGACCTAGTTCTGTTGCAGCGGTGCCGGTTCCACGATCATTATGGGTATGCAAACTAATTTTGACACAGTCTCTATTTTTTAGGTTTTGACAAAACCACTCAATTTGATCTGCATGAACGTTTGGAGTCGTCCACTCTACAGTTGCTGGAAGGTTTAAAATTATGGGCTTCTCTGGGCTAGGCTGCCAGACATTCATGACCCCCTCACAAACTTCCAGTGAAAACTCTAATTCCGTATCAGAAAAGCTCTCAGGGGAGTACTCAAGGTCAACTGTTGTTCCTGGAACTGAGTCAACAAGTTCCTTGATGACAGCGGTTCCTTCAATAGCAATTTTTTTAATGTCTTCCTTGGATGCTCCTCCAAAAGTAATTTCCCTTTGGAGGGGAGAAGTAGAATTATAAATATGAACTATAGCATTTGGAACACCATCAATTGCTTCAAAAGTTTTTTTAATTAAGTGTTCTCGAGCTTGAACAAGGCACTGTAAGCGGACGTCATGGGGTATAAGATTTTCGTCTACTAATTTCCGAACAAAATTAAACTCAGTTTCAGATGCTGAAGGAAAACCAATTTCAATTTCTTTAAATCCGATATTAACAAGTAATTCGAACAGCTCTAATTTTTGGGAAACGTTCATCGGCACGGCGAGCGCCTGGTTTCCATCCCTAAGGTCAACACTGCACCAGATAGGTGCGCTTGAGATAGTATTATCTGGCCATGTACGATTAGGGAGATCGACTGCTTTGAAGGCGTTGTACTTATTTAAGCTAGATGGCTTCATTGAGATTCGGGAGAAGATTCACCCATTATTTCTTAGGTTTTATAAGTTAATTTTTAATGTTTTAACCTAATTGCCAAGACAAAGTAATAATATTGACCGGCTTGAATTATCAGCAGCCATTACTTTGAAATTTCTTCTTATCACATTCATAATTTTAAGGCGCGTAAAGATAATGCGTTGAATTGCGAAGTCAATATCGGCTATATAGGTCTAAAATTGCTCCATCTCTTTTAAAATGGTAGCCAAATTTATCTCAAATGGAATGAGGGATAAATTTAAGGAATTATGATCTTTGGGATTAGATTTTTAACTTAATCGCCAGTTTCAGTTTGTCTTAATGGCATCTTAGCTCTTTTCTTAATGTTATATGAAAAGTATGACTGGATTTGGTAATGGTGAGGTTCTTATAGATGATTTGCTTTATCGTGTTGAAATCTCATCTGTTAACAGAAAACAGGCAGATATTATTATAAATATGCCGCGTGAACTCTCTGCTCTTGAGACTCGCGTTAGAAAGATGATCAAAGAATCAGTCTCTAGAGGGAGGGTTAATGTAAATATTTTTGTTAAAGCTTCGAGTTCTGAAGGTGGCACAATCAATGTTAACAAGGAATTGGCAAAACAATACTATGAAGCTTTGAGAGTTTTGGAATTAGATTTAGGCAGCAATAATTTTACAGATAATTTTGACCCCATGCGCGCGAATGGAGTAATAAATTTTGGAGTTACTATACCTGAAGTCGAAGATGCATGGTCACATGTTAAGCAGGCCTTGGTCCAAGCCGTTGATCATTTAATTGTAATGAGATCAGATGAGGGTGCTCACTTGAAGGCAGACTTGGAATCCAGGCTCGATAAGATTAAGGCTAACCTAGAGAGAATATCAGAGCAGGCTTCGCATGTCGTAAGCCGCCACAAAGAAAATTTATTTAAGAGGCTGACTGCTTCCGGTCT
>MDSV01234728.1_pt1 | contig 15104 bp, 16 predicted proteins | sample 810851 | NCBI WGS metagenome assembly MDSV01 (sample SAMN05326640, study PRJNA326480) | marine metagenome | isolation source: seawater | place: Atlantic Ocean: North East | collected 2012
CATTTTTAAGTGCAAATACTTGGGATGTATCTGGTGGTGGAAATTATGGTTACAGTTCTATTTGGGTAAATAGAAATAATAATTTATTTGATAATCTTGATTACAAACCCAGCGACGAAATTAAAAATTTGAAACAACTATTAAATATTGTATAAGCAATTAAAAATTAGAAGAAATTAAATGACTAAAGGAAAAAGAGCTGGAGATACTCCGATAGGGATTGATGTCTTAGAGGGTAAATCATATTATTGGTGCACATGTGGTCTTAGTGCGAAACAACCTTTTTGTGATGGATCACATAAAGATACAACCTTTAAGCCTTTCCCATATAAGGCCGATCAATCTAAAAAAATTTTTTTCTGCACTTGTAAACTAACAAATGATCCACCAATGTGTGATGGGTCACATAACGCAAAATAAATAAAATGAAAAATATTGAAGTTAAAAAAATTATAAAAGCGATAGAAACATCAGATGGTGCTGGGGTTAAATTAAAGAGAAGTATTGGGACTCCAGAAGCTGATTATATTGATCCTTTTTTAATGTTAGATGAGTTTGGTTCAGAAAATAAAGATGATTATATTGCTGGTTTTCCCCCTCATCCTCATAGAGGAATAGAAACAGTTACTTACATGCTTCAAGGTGAGTTTGAACATCAAGACAGCACTGGAGCTAAAGGAATAATGTCTTCCGGTGATGTACAATGGATGAAAACTGGAAGAGGAATTATTCACTCAGAAATGCCAGCTATGTCGGATGGTAAGTTACTAGGTTTTCAACTTTGGGTAAATATGCCTGCAAAACTAAAAAAAAATAAGCCTGAATATTTATATATAAAGAGTAATGAGCTTGGAACTCATGAGGATGATGAGAAGACAGTAAAAGTTATATCTGGTAAATATGGAAAAGCTGAAGGCCCAGAGAAAAATCATAACGTTGATCCGATATATTTTCATATAGTTTTAAATGAAAATAAAGAATTCACTTGCGAAGTACCTGAAGGTCACAACAGCTTTATCTATTTATTAAAAGGTGAATTAAAAATTGGAGAAAAAATTCACTCTAAAACAAGTAATTCAAATCTTATTTTATTAGAAAGAGGAAATAAATTAATTGTTAAAGCTAACAAAAAAACAGAGTTTTTATTCATTGCTGGTAAACCCATTGGTGAACCCATAGCTAGAGGCGGACCATTTGTTATGAATACTAAAGCAGAGATACTAGAAGCTGTTCAAGATTATAATAACGGAACATTTGCTAAATATTAAAAGTTCAAGTACGCTCCTTGAATGCCAAAATCAATTATCATAAAAAAAAATGGGGGACCTGAAGTCTTAGAACTTCAGGATGTCAAAGTTGGAACCCCTGGTCCAGATGAAATTAAAGTAACCAATCATGCAATTGGCTTAAATTATATTGATACCTATCATAGATCGGGTTTGTATCCTCTCAAGTTGCCAAGTGGAATTGGTTTAGAAGCAGCAGGCAAAGTGGAAGAGGTCGGATCAAATGTTAAAGAATTTAATGTAGGAGAAAATATTGCTTATGCCTCAATTCCGCTTGGAGCATATTCGCAACAGAGAATTATTCCCTCGAAGATAGCTGTAAAAGTTCCAGAAGGTATTACTCACAAACTAGCTGCAACTTTAATGACTAAAGGTTTAACTACTAATTATTTGCTTTGTAAAACTTACAATCTTAAAGCTGGTGAAACTGTTTTATTTCATGCCGCTGCAGGGGGAGTTGGTCAAATATTTGCACAATGGGCTAACAGCATTGGTGCAAAAGTTATAGGAACTGTAGGTTCAGATGAAAAAATTAAAATTGCAGAAGATAATGGTTACGCTCATGTCATAAATTATACAAAAGACGATTTTGCCAAAAAAATAATGGAGATTACGAACAATGAAGGAGTTCCAGCAGTTTTTGACGGTGTTGGAAAAAATACTTTTCATGGTTCGCTAGCATGTCTTAAAACTAGAGGAATGATGGTAAGTTTTGGTAATGCATCTGGTCCACTTGATCCAGTTAATGTTCCAAAAGATATTCAACCTAAAGGGCTTTACTTAACACGACCATCAATTGGCCAGTATTTTACAAATAGAAAAGAGCTTCAGGCTGGAGCAGATGCTGTATTTGAAAAAGTAAAATTCGGTAAAATTAAAATTAAAATTGCAAAAGAATATAGTTTAATAGATGCAAAAAAAGCTCATGAAGATTTAGAGGCCAGAAGACTTACTGGGCCTGCTATTTTAGTTCCATAATGGAAAAAAAAATTATTTCTCCTTGTATTAGTATATGCAGAACTGATCCTGTCACAGGGTTTTGTTATGGTTGTGCTAGAACCAACGAAGAGAAAAAAAAATGGAAAGATGAAAATATTACAGACAATTGGAAAGAGAGAAATTTGAAAATAATTATTACAAGAATGCAAGGTTGGCAATTAGAAACTTTTAGAGAGTCATATAATCACAAGAAGATTGAAGGTATTTCTTTATTTAAAAAAAATTTACTAGAAAAAAAATAATTATAAATCGTTTTTCATCGAGTCCATATCACTCAGATGATATTTTAATGCTTGGTTAGAAAGTCTAATTTCTTGTAAAAATAAAAAAATAGAAATAATCATACAAATGCAACAGGCAGCAAAAACTAATCTAGCAAATTGTAAACTTCCAAGATAAAGTAATAAAACGGTAGTCATATTAAATAAAAAACCGAAAGCAGCAAAACCCATCGTGAATTTTAAAAGGTTCGTTCTATTATTTAAAACATGTAATTGGTTTTCTAATTCTGGAGGGGCTTTTTTATCAAAGATTAATTGATCGTGTAATCTTCTTATCAACCCACTTAAAGTATGAAATCTATTGCTATACATCGTCATCATTAAAGGAATAGCGGGGAACATCAAGGCTGCAACTGTATAATCTATATCCATATCGAATCGAATTGATTATGAAGTTACTGTTTGATATTTACAAGTAATATTTCATGTCTCGTTTAAAGATATTCATAGAATTAACTCGATTAAACAAGCCAATAGGCTTTATGCTTTTATTTTGGCCTTGCTCTTGGGGCTTAGCATATACTAATTCTTTTAATAAAGACTCAACTTTATTTTTATACTACCTAACTTTATTTTTTCTTGGTTCAGTACTGATGAGAAGTGCGGGTTGCATTTTTAATGATATAGTTGATAAAGAATTTGATAAAAAGGTTGAACGAACAAAAAATCGGCCAATAGCTTCGGGCAAGATTAGTGTAACTCAATCTTTAGTTTATGTTTTAATTTTATGTGCGTTAGCTTTTTTAATCTTAATGCAATTTAATATTTTAACAATTGTTCTTGGTTTAAGCTCAATGTTCTTGGCTTTTTCCTATCCATTTATGAAAAGAATAACTTATTGGCCACAGCTTTTTTTAGGAATAACTTTTAATTGGGGGCTAGTTATGGCTTATACATCAATTTCTAACAATATATCTGCTGAGATAATAATACTGTATATATCAGCCATATTTTGGACATTGGGATATGACACGATTTATGGAGCTCAAGATATATCAGATGATGAAATTATTGGTCTTAAATCGACTTCTATTAAATTTAAAAAAAATATAAATCTATTTGTTGGTATAATGTACTTAATTAGTTTATTTTTAATATTTTATTTATTTAAAGACGCTTTAGGATATAATTTTTTTACTTTAGCGTTAAGTTTTTTTGTATTTTCTCTTATTTTTCAAGTGATAACTTTTAGCAAGGAAAAGAAAAAAAGCTGTTTAAAAATGTTTAGAGTAAATAATCTCTCTGGACTAATATTTTTTTTATGTATTTTAACTTTTAATAATTAAATGACATTACAAGAAAATAAAATCATACTCATTAGACTTTATAAAGAATATATTATAAACCACTTAGGAAAAATCTTTTTAGCGTTAATATTGTCAATAATTGTTGCTGGGTCAACCTCTTCAATTGCTTGGCTACTTGATCCTGCCGTAAAAAAAATATTTATTGAAAAAGACAGTACATATGCATGGCTTATACCATTATTAATTATAATTACTTTTTCTTTAAAAGGAATTTCTCTTTATCTAGCTCGTTTAAACATAATACGTGTTGGACAAGAAGTAGGTGGAGAAATACAAAAACAAATTGCAAAAAATATCTTAATGACTGACATGCAAACTCTCGATAACAGACACTCTGGAAAATATATTTCTAATATTCTTTATGAAACTGGTCATGTTCAAAACTTAGTTAGTACCGCAACATTAAATTTAATGAAAGATTCTTTTTCTGTTGTGGCTTTAGTAGGAGTTATGTATTACCAAAATTGGAAGCTTGCATCATTTGCGATATTAATGATGCCATTAGCGGCTGGGTTTGCAAAAAGTTTAGGGAAAAGAGTTGGAAAAGCAATTGAACAAGCCGGAGATTCAAGTGGAAAATTAGTATCATTTTTATCTGAAATATTTAAAGGGTCAAAAATAATTAGAATTTATCAGAAAGAAGAGAGAGAAAGTGAAAATGCAAATAGAATGATAAATGATCTTGTCGAGAAAAATATTAAAATAAACAGTGTTTTGATTAGGGCAACTCCAATTATGGAAACATTAACCGGATTTATGATTGCTGGATTTATTTTCTTTTCAGGCAAATTAATTGCCTCCGGCGAGCTTGGTGTTAATAACTTTTTCTCATTCCTGGCTGCGATGATGCTTGCTTATCAACCAATAAGAGGTTTAGCTACAATTAACATCGCAGTAAATCAAGGATCTGCTGCATTTAAAAGAATTGTTGAAATTATAGATAAAGACATTCAAATAACTAATAAAGATTATTTGCCTAATTTAATAATTAATCAATCAAATATAAAATTTCAGAATGTTGAATTTAAGTATTCATCCACTAATTCTAAAGCTCTTAAAAATATTGATCTGGACATAAAAGGTGGCTCTATGACAGCTTTTGTAGGTCACAGTGGTGCTGGTAAAAGCACTATAATAAATCTTTTACCAAGATTCTATGACCCACAAAAAGGTAAAATTTTAATAGATGACCAGAATATTCAAGATGTAAATTTGAAATCTTTAAGAAAAAATATCTCTTTAGTAAGTCAAGATGTCATCTTATTTGATGACACTGTTAAGAAAAATATATCTTATGCAGAAGAGTCTGCATCTGAAGAGGAAATTATTGAAGCATGTAAATTTGCGGCCGCTCATGAGTTTATTTCGAAAATGCCAGAGGGTTATAATACTTTAATAGGAGAAAATGGAGTGAAATTATCTGGAGGGCAAAAACAAAGAATTTCAATTGCAAGAGCTGTATTAAAAAAATCTCCAATAATTCTTTTAGATGAAGCTACTTCATCTTTAGACTCAGACTCTGAAGAGGTTGTGCAAAATGCAATAATCAATTTAACTAAAAACAAAACTACTTTGGTAATCGCTCACAGACTTTCTACTATACATAAGTCAAACTGTATTTTTGTTATAAGTGAAGGCAAAATAACCAATTCTGGAAATCACGAATATTTAATTAATAACTGTAAAGAATACAAATCGCTATACGAAAAACAATTAAGATAATCAAATGTTATATTTATACAAAATTATAACCAATATTTTGTATCCTTTTTTAATAGTATTTATATTTGTTCGTAAATTAAAAAAAAGAGAGCATCCAGAAAGATTTAAAGAAAAAATTTTTATATCTTGTTTTAATATAAAAAAAAAAGAAAGAACTAAGCTTATTTGGTTCCATGCTGCAAGTATTGGAGAATTAAATAGTATTTTACCAATTATTCAAGAATTAAATAAAAATAATGAAATAGAGTTCTTGATTACTACTTCAACCCTAAGCTCAGGCAAACTAGCACAAAAAGAATTCCAAAATTATGAAAATATTCACCATAGATTTTTACCTTTAGATGTAAATTTTTTAGTTTCAAGATTTGTTGACTTATGGCAACCAAATGTAATTTTCTTAGTTGACTCTGAAATTTGGCCAAATTTAATTCAAAAAATAAACAAAAACAAAATTCCATTAGCGCTTATCAATGCTAGAATAACCTCAAAAACTTTTAAAAGATGGGTTATTTTTTCTAAAACGGCGAGTAAAATTTTTGGTTTTATCAATTCATATCTTGCAGCTAATCAAGAAACAAAAAAATATCTTGAAAAATTTAATGTAAAAAATATTCAGTATCACGGAAATATTAAATTAATCAAAAAAATAAATTTGGAAACATTAAATAACAATAATAGTAATTTTCTCGAAAATAGAAGATTTTGGTTCGCTGCTAGCACTCATAGAGGAGAAGAAGCACTTTGTCTTAAGACCCATCTTAATATTAAAAAAGAATATAATGAAATTTTAACTATTATAGCTCCAAGACATGTAGATAGGGTAAATGAAATTAAAAAGATATGTGATAATTTAAACTTGAAATCACAGATATTAAATGACAATGAGCATATACAAAATGATAAAGAGATCATAATTATAAATTCTTTTGGTGTTTTGAATCAATTTTTTAGATATGCAAAAAGCACTTTTATAGGGAAATCCACAATTGAGAAATTAAAAAGTGTAGGTGGACAAAACCCAATTGATGCAGCAAAACTAGGTTGTAAAATTTATCATGGCCCTTTTGTTTATAATTTTGAGGAAATCTATAAAATTTTAAACAAAAATGGTATTTCAAAAAAAATAGAAAGCGCTGAAGAGCTTAGTGAAAATTTGATTAGAGACCTTAAGGAAAATAAAAAAAAAGATCTAGAAATCACCTCATATATTAGCTCACTAGGTAACAAGACTTTTGTTAATACTATGAGGTATATTAATAATTTTTTATCTGATGAAATTAAGTAAACCAAAATTTTGGGATAGTAAGATTGGCTTTTTTTCAATTTTATTATTTCCATTCTCTTTAATTTTTCAACTGATAACTCTTTTAAGAAAAGGGTATTCAAAAGAAACTGCATTTCAAATACCTATTATTTGTGTAGGAAATATTTATGTTGGTGGCACAGGCAAAACTCCTTGCGCTATTTATTTGGCTAATGAATTATCTAAAACAGGAAAAAAACCAGTAATTTTAAGAAAATACTATCAAAGTCATAGCGATGAATACAGTCTCATCAAAAATAAATTTGAAAATTTAATTGTAATTAAAGATAGGAGGAGAGGAATTATTGAGGCTCAGAAATCTAACAATGATACTGTTATTTTGGATGATGGTTTCCAAGATTTTAAAATTAAAAAAGATTTAAATATTATTTGTTTTAATAGCAACCAACTTATAGGCAATGGATTAATCATTCCATCGGGCCCATTAAGACAAAACAAAAATGCCTTGAAAGACGCGAATATAATTTTAATTAATGGAGATCAGAATAAAAAATTCGAAGAAGAAATTTTAAATGTAAACAATAAATTAGAAATATTTTACTCTTACTATGTATCTGAAAATATAGATCAATTCAAAGATCAAAAATTACTAGCTATTGCAGGTATTGGTAATCCTGAGAATTTTTTTCAGTTAATAAACAAAAATGGTTTAAATATACAAAAAAAAATAATTTTTCCTGATCATTATGTATTTTCAAAAAATGAAATTAAAAATATTATTAAGGAAGCTGAAAGTGAAAATTATAAAATTATCATGACTGAAAAAGATTACTTTAAAGTGAAGGATTTTAATTTAGATAAATTATATTACCTTAAAGTCTCATTAAAAATTAGAGAAAAAGAAAAATTTTTAAACAGTGTTAAAAAAATATATGAAAAAACTAATTAACTATCTAATACAATCAATCATTATATATTTATTTTTTTTTGTAGGATTGGTAATAGGATTAAATTTAAGTCGAAAACTATATGCTTATTTATTTAATTTTTTAGGTCCAATTCTTAAATCAAAAAAAATTATAGAAAAAAACTTAAATATTTTTTCTCGACATTTAGATAATTTGAATAAAAAGAAAATTATAAGAAATATGTGGAGAAATTATGGAATGACCTTTATAGAATATATCTTTTTAAAACAAATTCGTAAAAAAGATAATCATATCATTTTAAAAGGTGAGAAAAATTTATCACAAATCAAAGAAAGTAATAAACCAGTTATTTTTGTCTCTGGTCATTTTGCAAATTTTGAATTGATGTCAATGGAAATTACTAAACATACAATTCCATTAGCAACAATTTATAGACCTCTAAACAATATTTTTTTAAATCCACTAATGGAATATTTAAGAAAAAAATATGTTTGTAAAAATCAAATTAAAAAAGGCATTAAGGGTGTGAGAGAAGCGATTGAATTTATAAACAAAAAACATTGCATAGCTCTTATGATTGATCAAAGAGTGAGTGAGGGTGAAAAAATGGATTTTTTTGGGGAGGACGCTCTCACAACAACTTTGCCTGCTCAACTTTCAATTAAATATGATTTAGATATTATCCCAGTTTATATAAAAAGACTTGAAAATAATAATTTTGAAATAGAATTTCTAAATAAAATACATCCAAATGATTTTCAAAATAAAATAGATCTTACAAAAAAATTAAATGTAGTACTTGAAGAGATGATTAAAAAGAATCCTGATCAATGGATCTGGACACACGATAGATGGAAATAAAATTATTTTTTTATTGTTTTAAATCTCTCATTAACTTCTTTAGGAGAAAAATAAGCCTCCTGCAATTCAACGTTCCAATAGTTTAAGTTTTTTAACTGTATTTCCTTTCCAGAAATAGCACACAAAACGTAGTCCCCTTCTTCAACAATTTCAAAATAGTTGTGTTTAAATTTAAGTTTTGCCTTTTTTTTTACCATCAATAAATTATACAATATTTTATCATGAATATTGGATTAATTGGTAGTGGTGGGAGAGAGCACGCTTTGTGCGAGAAGATTAGTCAATCCAAACTGGTAGAAAAAATTGTCTGTTTTCCAGGGAATGCTGGCACTTCCAAAATAGCATATAATGTAGAAGTAAATGTATTAGATTTTAATAAAGTATATAAATTAATCAAATTTTACCATATAGATTTAGTAATTGTTGGTCCTGAAGAACCCTTAGTTGAAGGAATAGTTGATTTTTTAAGAAAGAAAAAAATAAAGGTTTTTGGCCCTGATAAATATGCTTCAAAATTAGAGGGTTCCAAAGCTTTCATGAAGCAACTCTGCTTAAAAAATAAAATACCTACAGCTAAATTCAAAATTTGTAACAATATTAACGACGTCAAAAATTTTTTAAAACTTTGCAAACTCCCGATTGTAGTTAAAGCAGATGGTTTAGCTGCAGGTAAAGGAGTATCTATATGTAAAACAAGTGAACAAGTATTAATTAATTCTACTAACATATTTAATGGAAGATTTAAAACATCTAAAAAAGTGGTTTTAGAAGAATTCTTAAAAGGTGAAGAGGCCAGTTATTTTGTTATTGCAGATAAAAATAGTTTCAAATTTTTTGGTACTGCGCAAGATCACAAACAAGTTTACGAGAACGATAGAGGTCCAAATACTGGAGGCATGGGAGCGTATTCACCTGCTCCAATAATAACAAAAGCTTTAGAAAAAAAAATTATTTCAAAAATAATAAAGCCAACGTTAAGATCATTAAAAAAAAAAAATAAACCATATAAAGGTTTTTTATATGCGGGATTAATGATTGTAGAAAATGAACCATTTCTAATCGAGTACAATATTAGAATGGGTGACCCAGAATGTCAGGTGATTCTTCCCAGACTTAAAACAGATATTATAAAAATATTTATAAATGTAATATCAAATAAACTAAACAGAATTAAGATAAATTGGAAAAAAGAAAAAAGTATGACTATCGTTTTGTGTTCAAAGGGATATCCTGGGAATTATAGGAAAAATCTACAATTACAAAACTTAAATAAGATAAATTTAAATAACAAAGATTTTATATATCATGCTGGCACTAAATATAAAGGTAATGAATTAAGGACTAATGGAGGAAGAGTTCTAAATATAACATCAACAGGGAAATCATTTTCAAGAATTAGAGCAAAAATAATCTCTATTATAAAAAAAATTAATTGGAAAAAAGGTTTTTACCGAAAGGATATTGGTTGGAGAGTAATTAAAAGATGAGAATTATAAGTGGTCATTTAAAAGGAAAAAAAATTAATTATTTAAAAAACTCTAATACAAGGCCGCTCAAAGACTCTGTCAAAGAAAATATTTTTAATATTATAAAACATTCTAATTACATTAATGTAAATATTGAAAACTCAAATATATTAGATTTATATTCTGGCATAGGATCCTTTGGAATAGAGAGTATTTCAAGAGGAGCACAAAAAGTAACTTTCGTGGAACAGGACTTTAAAGCAATTAAAATTTTAAAAAATAATTTATTTAAACTCTCTATTAACGATAAAGTTGAGATCTTAAACAATTCAATTAACGATGATTTAATCAAAAATATAAGAGATAAATATCAAATTTTTTTTTTGGATCCGCCTTTTTCTGACACTGGTTTTCTTCAAATTCTTAAATTAATTAAGAAATATAAAATCTTTAAAAAAAAACATATTATTATTATTCACCGGGAGAAAAAGTCAAAAGATGCTATAAATGATTTTTTGAAAATTATCGATACTAAGCAATATGGTAGGTCTAAAATTATTTTTGGGATTTTTAATTAAGATTTTCTTTTGTATAAATCTTAATATCTTCTACAGCAGGTTGATTAAAAGGATTAATTTTTAATAATCTTCCAATTAAAATTGTCTCTACCATAAAGTAGGAAAATAAATTACCTAAGTTTTTTTCGCTTAATTCCTTAACTTTAAACTCTCTAAAAGGAATTTTGTTTTTTTTAAAAGCTCTTATCAATGCCTGTCTTTGAGCTTTTTTTACAGTATCTAATTTTTTTTTATTGAGTATATTTTTTCCAAATATTTTAGTTTTAATATTTATTTTAGTAGAAAATTTTTGTTCATTACTAAAAATGTAAAAAAAATTATCTTTTGGTCCATCTAAATATAATTGCAATAAACTGTGATGATCTTTAGGAACATTCGATACAACTGGTAGGAAACCTTTGCCTTTTTTGCCAAGACTTTCGGCTATTAGTTGTTGAAACCAATATAAAAATTGTTCCAATTCTGGGCAGTAATTTAAAAATATAAGATTATTAATTTTTTTTGTTTTCATCAATTTTGCCATCTTAATAGAACTATTTTTCAAAAAAGAGATATTTTTTTCCTTAAGACAATCTCTTATTTTAGATCTAAGTTCAGATATATTAGCTCCCATTAAATAAGCTGGAATTATTCCCACTTCTGATAATACAGAATATCTTCCACCTACATAATTCCTATGCTTGACGTGAAATAAATTCAGTTTTTTTGAAATATTAAATAATAAATTATCGTTTTTTTCAGAGATAATAATTACATTTTTTGCTTTCTTTTTAAATATGTTCAATAAAAAAGCATTAGATAAAGTTTCAACGGTGTTGCCAGATTTTGAAATAATTAAAAAAAGAACTTTAGAAATATTTTCTTTCTTTTTAAATTCTAAAATTTTATTTTCATCAAGATTGTCAAAAAAATAAATTTTTTTTGATATTTTTTTTTGAAGAAAATTATTTATAGCTGCTGCTCCAAGAATAGATCCCCCCATTCCTATTAGAGCAATAGTTTTAAAATTTTGAAATTTTTTTAATTCCTTGATTTTAAAATTAAATTTAAAATTTTTGTTTAATATATTTATTGTTTTATTTTCACTGTATACATCTTTTTTAATTGTATTAAAAATTTTTTTAAAATTTAAAGATATATTTTTTAATCGTATATTTTTCAATTAATTACTCTTTTATTCTTTCCAAAATTGCATCCTCTATTGAGGAAGATTTGGTTTTAGTTACATTATCAATTTTTGGTGCCTTAAGAATCTTCTTTATATCTTCTTTCTCATTATTTTTAGATTGAGATTTTGAATTTGGCTCAGGAATTTCATCAAAATTTGGCGGTAAAACAAGTGGTTCTTTTTGTTTTACTAAAAATTCATCTGTAGTTGAAGTTTTTTCATTTCTTAAAACTTTTTGTGCATCACTAAGACCTGTGCATGCAGAGGTAAAAAATAACGTTAATATAATATATATAGACTTGTTCATTTTAATTTTTTTCCCTTAAACCTGAAAAAAGTATTAACACTATTCCTATGGTTATAAATATATCAGCAATATTAAAAGTAAACCAATGAAAACTTTTATAATGTAAATCAATAAAGTCAGGCACTGCTTTAAAAATTATCCTATCATAAAAATTTCCTAAAGCTCCACCAATTATAAAAGAAAAAAATATTTTTTCAGATGTTTTTGAATTTAATCCCATGCTCAATAAAAATGAAATAATTATCGCTATAATAATTGTAATAACGTTGTAAAATGTATTAGAAGTTGAACTTAATAACCCAAATCCAATACCCGTATTCCAAAATAATTCAAAATTCAAATAATCATTTATAAAATAATTTCTATCATTAAAATTACTAATTATTTTAGACTTTGAAATTCTATCAAGGGAAAATATAATTGTGATTAATATTAGATAGTAAATATTATTTTTTTTAAAAAAATTATTTTTTATTTCTTTCAATTTAATAAAAAAATTCATCCTACATTAAGTCAGAACATCTATTGCACTTTTGCTCTAAAATTTTCCAACATCTAGGGCATTTATTACCTTTAGCTTTTTTAACTACAATTTTTAATTTATCATCTTTTATTAACTCTGTTACTGCTTTTGAAGTAATTAGGTATTCAGCTAAATCTAGATCTTTTAACATTTCAAAATTTTTTTTATTTACAGATAATTTAACTTCTGCCTCTAGACTTGATCCAATCTCCTTTGAGGATCTTTTAGCCTCTATGGCTATATTTGCCTCTTGTTTAATTTTAAATAATTGGTCCCACTTTACACTTAATTTTTTATTCTCCCAGGTATCAGGAAGCTCGACGAAATAATGTTCATGAATATTTTTTTCTTCTTTATTAATTAAACTATATACTTCGTCTGAAGTAAAAACTAAGATTGGTGCAAACCATTTCAGCATGCTTTCTAAAATTACATTTAAAACTATCACACAATTTTTTCTTTTTTTTGAATTAAGACTATCACAGTACAAAACATCTTTTCTAATATCGAAATAAAAGGAAGAAAGATCTAAAGTGCAAAAATTTAATAATTCTTTATACAATTTATGAAAATTGTAGTTTTTAAGATTGTTTTTTACAGACTTGCTAATATGAAAAACTTTGTGAAGTATGTATTGTTCTAATTCATCAAATTCATTTAAATTTAATTCTTTAAAATTTTGCTTTTCAAATTTATCTTTTAAGTTACCTAACATGAATCTAAAAGTGTTTCTAATTTTTCTATAAGACTCAGCATGTTGAGTTAAAATACTTTTATCAATTCTTAAATCTTCAGCATAATCAGAAGCTGCAACCCAAACTCTAAGAATATCTGCTCCATAACTCTTTAAAATTTCTTCTGGAGAAATTACATTACCCATCGATTTTGACATCTTCATACCTTTGCCGTCCACAACAAAGCCATGAGAAAGAATACTTTCAAAAGGAGCTTTACCTCTTGTACCACATGACTCTAGTAATGATGAGTGAAACCAGCCCCTGTGTTGATCTGATCCCTCTAAATACATGTCAGCAGGCCATTTTAAATCTTTTCTTTTTTCTAAAACAAAACTATGTGTTGATCCACTATCAAACCATACTTCAACAATATCGTTAAGTTTGTGATAATCATCTGTATTATATTCGTCTCCTAAAAAAACTTTTGGATCATCAGTAAACCAACAGTCTGAACCTTGTTTTTCATAAATAGAGGCAATTCTTTCTATTACTTTTTTGTCTTTTAAAGGTTCTCTTGTTTTTTTGTTAATAAATATCGGTAATGGAACACCCCAAACTCTTTGTCTTGAAACACACCAATCTGGCCTTCCCTCGACCATTGATAACAATCTTTCCTTGCCTTTATCAGGATAAAAAACAGTATTATTAATAGCATTAATTGCTTTGTTCCTGAGATCATTCTTTTGCATTGAAATAAACCATTGGGGTGTAGCTCTGTAAACTAAAGGTGCTTTTGACCGCCACGAATGAGGGTAACTATGATTAAGTTTGTCATTCTTGAGCAATTTTTTCTGTTCTTTTAACTTATCTATTACAATTGGATCTGCTTTAAATATATGAGTATTTGAAAAAAAAGGTATTTCTTTTGTATAAAGACCAGCATCATCTACTGTGTAAAGAGATGGTATATTGTTTTTCAAACACAAATTAAAATCATCTGGACCATGACTTGGTGCGCAATGAACGATCCCGGTTCCTTGATCTAAGTTTACAAATTGAGCGTCTAACATCGGTACATCGTAATCAAAATCCATTTTAATAAATGGGTGACTGCAAATAACTCCTGTAAATTCCGATCCTTTAAAACTTTTTAGCTCATTAAATTTATTTATCCCGCATTCTTTGACAATTGAAGGAATAAGATTTTTAGCGACTACAATTTTTTTTTCTTTAAAAAATTCCAAGTCTTCTATTTCTAAAACTGAATATTCTATATTACTATTAAATGCTAATGCTTTATTTGCTGGTATAGTCCAAGGTGTTGTGGTCCAAATAATTATGTTAGCATCTTTTAAAAATTCTTTTTTAGTCTCTTTAATTTTGAAAGCTGCGTAAATTGTATTCGAGGTATGATCCAGATATTCAACTTCTGCGTCGGCTAAGGCTGTCTTTTCTACTGTTGACCATAAAACTGGCTTGAAACCTTGGTATAAACTGCCATCCAAAAGAAATTTTCCCAATTCCCTCACGATTTGCGCTTCTGCCTCAAAGCTCATAGTAGAGTAATAGTTTTCAAAATCTCCAATAACACCTAATCGTTTAAACTCCTTTATATGAACATCAATCCAGCTGTTTGCAAACTCTCTGCATTCTTGCCTAAAATCTTTAATTGGAACTTCATCCTTATTTTTTTTCTTTTTTTTGTATTGTTCCTCAATTTTCCACTCGATAGGCAA
>MDSV01108457.1_pt1 | contig 15102 bp, 13 predicted proteins | sample 810851 | NCBI WGS metagenome assembly MDSV01 (sample SAMN05326640, study PRJNA326480) | marine metagenome | isolation source: seawater | place: Atlantic Ocean: North East | collected 2012
CGATTGGTAGATTTAGATTTAAGTAAACGACTAATATAAATGAAAAAAACAAACCAGAGATGAAGCCTGAAATATGTTTTGACCCTATTCTACCAAATGGAATAAATTTTCCAAAAATAGCCGCACAAGAATCACCAACAGTCAAGAAAAGCATAGCAGGGACAGCAATATTTTTAGGGAAGATATAAACAGTTATTAAAAAGCCAATTAATAGCCAGGTAGCACCAGTAGTTTTTCCACTTTTTTCATTAATACGAAGCATTTTACCAAAATTTTGGTAAAAGATTCTACTTATTATATTATCTCTATTTCTTAAAAATTCAACTGAAATTGCAAAAATTGTTAGAAAAATTAAAAACAATAAAAAATTGTGTTTGTCACAGATAATCCATAGATAATAAAGAGGTATTATTGATGCTGAGATATGAAAAACTTTACGAAAGATCTCATTTTTTTTTATTTTTTTCACTTATCGATAATCTGATTAAAAATATCCTGCATATCTAAAACACTTACTGTAAGATCTATTTTAGTTGGTTTTTCTAATACAGTCTCCGCAGATATTGATTGGTCAAGTACTGTATACGGTATCAAATCTTCATTTTGACGATAAAACACCTTGCCTAGCTCAAACCCTGATTTCTCTAGATCTAAAATTGCCTTTCTCTTACTTAAACCAAAAAGATTAGGAACTTGAAAAAAGTTTGGTGGGACACCTAGACTGATTGTTAAATGTACACCCATACCCTTATTTAACCGGTCAGCACCTTTAGGATATTGCCAAGTGACATTACCAGATGGAACATCAGAATTATATTCTTTATATACAGTATCTATTTCTAAACCAACCTGATTCAATGCAAGCTCAGCACTTCTTAAAGATCTACCTATTAAATCAGGGATTTGAACCATTTTTTCAGGTTGTGAAATCTTTAATCTGATAGTTCTTCCTTCTTTTACTCGTGTATTAGGAGCAGGATATTGATCTACTATAGTGCCCGATGCATATGATGATGTAAAAAGTGTATCAGATACAAGACTACGGTAACCTTCTGAGGTTAATACTTTTTTAGCATATTCTAAATCTTTATCTATTACATTAACCATATATCTACCATCCCCCATCCTGACATAAATTGGCATTATAAATAAATCAAAAATCATGATAATAATTAAGCATAAACCTATAAAGGTAAAAAAATATATTGAAACTGTTTTCATTAAGATCTTACCATCTTTGTAGCGAACATGCCATCTACTCCATGAATAAAGGGCATAGTAGACAGAGCACCTCTATCATCAATCCATGACTTCGGTATTTTTGAAGGAATAATGTCTATGGAATATTCTGTGTTTAACTTAAGAAACTCTTCTACCACCTCCCAATTTTCTTCTGGCTCTAGTGAACATGTTGCATAAACTAAAGTTCCATTTGGACGCACAAACTTTGAACAATTATTTAGTATATCTAATTGAAGTCTTGACATTTTTTTTATATCATCTGGCTCTCTTATCCAACGTATGTCAGGTTTTCTTCCAATTACACCTGTTCCTGTACAGGGCGCATCTATTAAAATAAAATCTGACATCTCATATGTTGCTTTAGTTGCATCTTTTAGTTCCCAAATAATATTTGATTTCCCATGTCTTTTTATATCATTCCGAGATTTATCAATTCTTCTTTCATTTATATCAGATGCTAATATTTGGCCATTTTCCCCAACTAAACTTGACAAATACAATGATTTAGTCCCAGGAGCAGCACATACATCTAAAACAGTATCACCTGTTCCCACACCTAGGCAATCTACAACTGCTGCCGAAGCTGGATTCTGTATTGAAATATTACCATTTAAAAATAATTCTGATTTAAGTAGTTTAGTAAAACCTTTTGATATTTCAAGAAATGATGGTGAAAAAATTTTAGAGTTGATACTATCTTTTAAAAGAATCTTTCTAACTTCCTCAATTGTTTCTCCTGGATAGTCAATCCGTATATAGTTTGTGGGAGGTAAATTAAAATAGTCCAACATTTTGATATATTTTTCTTCTCCAATGTTCTCTCTCCATCTTTTCTGCAACCATAAGGGAAAAGAGTTCCAAGTACTTTTTTTTTCTAAAGCAATGTACCAATTGCAATCATCATTCTTTATTAATACCATTTTCCTCAAAATTGCATTAACAAATCCCTTCCCTTTCTTATTCAAGTGGTAATTAGCAATATCAACTGCTGAATTTACTGCTGCATAATCTGGCACTTTATCATCAATTATAATTTCATAAAAACCAATTCGTAAAATATTTAATATTTTTTTCTCAATATTTTTCTTAAACCTACCTGAGACATACTCTATCATCGTATCTAATCTACTTTTTAATCGTACTATTTCATTGACAATTACCTTAGTCCTAGGTCTATATTTTATGTTTACATCATACTGCCCAAAAGCATCGTAAATGATATGATCAATCCTAGTCGGCTTTTTTTCAAATTTACATAGAATAAGAAATGCTAATGATCTTGCATCCTTTCTCATCTTCCAAACATATCTCCTGACTTTATATCAATACCCATTAAAAACTCCCTTACGGGCAATTTTTTCTTACCTTCAAGCTGAATTTCAAATATTTCAAGCAACCCCTTTCCAGTTGAAATAATTAATCGTTCTTTTGAAGATTGAATTACCTGACCAGGGTTCTTAATCTGGCCATCTAATAGAGATGTTTTATAAATCCTCAAACGGCGTTTTTTAAAAAAAGTAGACATACCTGGAAATGGAGACAAACCTCTTATCCAATTATGAATTTTTACGTTTTGCCAATTCCAATTGATTATGGACATTTCTTTAGTAATTTTTGGTGCAAATGTTATTTTATTACTATCTTGGACTATTATTTTTATTGTATCATCCTCAATTTTTTTTAGAACAGTAAGCACCATCTTGGCACCTTCTTCACAAATACGCATTCCTAGTGATAACATATTATCATCATCATCTATCTTTATTTCTTTTTGCAAAAGTATATCTCCAGCATCAATTTTTTTCTTTATTTGAAAAATAGTAACTCCCGTATTTTTATCACCATTCATCAAAGCCCATTGGATAGGACCTGCTCCACGATACTTAGGTAATAATGATGCATGTAGATTGATTGAACCATGTCGTGGTAACAAAAGTAATTTTTCAGGAAGAATTTTATATGCAACCACAACAAATATATCTGGATTTAATTTTTTTAATTCCTCAGAAAGATTTTCTGAATTAAGATTTTTTGGCTCAATTAAATGGATCAGGTTATCTTTTGCAAATTGCCCGACAGCTGTAGAATGAAGTATTCTACCTCGCCCTATTGGTTTTGGCGGATTTGAAACAATAGCAATTAAATCATGGTCAGATTTCTGTATTGCATTTAGAGTGGGAATAGCAAATTTCGGGTTTCCCATAAATATTATACGCATTGACTATTTTATTCTTGAGTTACAATATACTATAAAACGAAACCTTTTGTTTGCTTCTCAGAAGTGATTCTATTTTGGGTGTTATTCCTCAATTCTTTTAATGCAGTTTTATACTGAATCTTCTCAACTTCTCCTACACGATCAATTATGAAGACACCATTTAAATGATCCATCTCATGCTGAATTGCTCTACCTAATAAACCACTAAATTCCTCCTCGATCCATTCTTGCTTTGTTGTTTGATATTTTAGTTTGACCGTCTCAGGTCTCTTAACATCTAACGCAATACCCGGCAATGATAAACAACCTTCTTGGAACATATTTTCATCAGATCCTGTTGATACAATACTACTATTTATAAATATGTGAGGCTCATCAGTTTCATCGGTATGAGTTATATCAATGATAAAAAGATTTAAATCAATCCCAACCTGATTCGCTGCTAAACCAATACCTTCAGCCTCATACATAGAATCAAACATATCATCTATAATTTTATTTAAATTTGAAAATTCATTTACGGACTTGCATTTTTTTCTTAAAATAGGATCTCCATAATGTACTACATCAAGAACAGCCATTAGTTTTGCTCCAATTCTTCATCTTTTATCTTGTTTGCAAGGCCTGCGATAGCAGTTTTATTAAGTACAAGATTTGTATTATTATCAACTTTTATTACAACTTGGCGACCTTTTTCTTTAAAACCCTGAACTGTTCCATATATACCACCCATCGTAATTATTCTATCTCCTTTTTGTAGAGATTCTCGCATGTCCTCTTTCTGTTTTTGTCTCTTAGTTTGAGGCCTAATCATCAAAAAGTAGATTATAAACATTATTAGAATGAATGGAAGAAAACCGGCAAAACCTCCACCCTGTTGAGTTTGACTATATAAAATTTCCATTTTTTCTCTAAATAGGTTAGCCTAAAATTAATGCTAAGAAATAATAATTTAAAGACTGATCTCTACAATAGTTCCAGTGTCTACTGATGAATCTAATATTTTGAGCCGACCGTTGTGAATATCCTCTACGATTCTACTGGCTAGTGATAAGCCTAATCCCCACCCAGCTTTTTTAGTACTAAAGCCAGGTCTAAAAATATTACGCCAATCTTTTTTAGGGATACCTTTTCCATTGTCTTTGATTTGAATTTTAATCCGACCTTCATATTTTTTTAATGATATATTAATCACACCATCCTCTTTATCAATAGCATCTATTCCATTTCGTATAATATTTTCAATCGACCAAGCTAACAATGATCCATTAGCAGTGATTATAATTTTAGGATCTATGTCATTAACTAATTGGACTTTCTTACCAATTGATGGCAATCGCTTTTCCAAATACTCAACTATACGTTCTACCCTTTCAGAAAGATCAAGTTTCTCAAAATCAGATTTAGATCCCATTTTACTAAACCTACGACCTATTTGTTCCAGCCTTTTCAAATCAGTCTTCATTTCTGGAATTATTTCACTAATTTTTTCAGGGTGTTCGTTAAGCCAATCTACCCACCCTATAAGCGCTGATACTGGAGTTCCTAATTGATGTGCTGTTTCTCTAGCCATTCCAACCCAAATATGTTTTTTTTCATTATTTCTAATAAAACTAAATCCAGTAAATCCTAAAAAGATAAATAATCCAATAGCAAATATCTCTATATAGCTCCACAATCTTAATTTTTCAACGATCCTTGAATCACCATAATGGAGATGTCCAAAAGTAATTTCACCAATTGAACTATCTTTATATCTTAATGGTATTGGTTTATTATAATTATCTGTCGTTTTTATATATCTAGAGATATCATTTATTGTTGAAACAGAATTAGGTAAGTTTTTCCACATTTGTGGATTATTTTCTGTATCAGTTTGGATTAATGGGAACTTTACCTTTTGAATTACATTTTCAAAAATAAAATCAAGATTAGCATCATTATCATCAGCAACAACATCTGCAATCATATTGGCATACAAACGGACTATCTCTCTATTATCATTTCTTAGCTCATTAACAAGAATTTGTGTATAAGCTAATAATCCTACAACTAAGCCAATACCAAGGATAAATAAACCAGCTTTGATATTAACTGCATAACGATAAGGTAGCATTAATTTATTTTTTTTTGTCTTTCCAAAATAATATTCCTAATGCCAATAATAACGATAAAAAAGAGACTCTAGATAATATTTTTGTGGTTTTCCATGAAGAAATATCATACTCAAAAACAATTTCAGAATTACCTTTTGGTATTCGTACAGATCTTAAAATATGATTTGTTTGAAATATAGGTACTTCTTTTCCATTTACTGTAGCTTTCCAACCAGGCCCATAATACATTTCTGAGAGAACAAGTAATCCTCCAGTATTTGATGTTGACACTAATTCAATCATATTTTCGGTACGTGATTTTACTTGAACCTCACCATCAGCATATAGCGGTAGTTGAGAATCTGTATAATTATTTACTACTGCTGTATTTTGTGGATTAAAGCCACTTAAAAGAATTTCCATAAGAGATTCTCTTTGTGAATTTACATTTTTTATTTTCCCAACAATCCATGCTTTAGGCAAAACTTTGGTGTTTTCATATAATCCACTTACCTCATTTATTTTAGTAAATTGAGGATTATTTATTTTCATATTTGTTAAAATATATTTCACATTTAACATATTTAGTATTTTAGGTTTACTGAAACCACCAGCATCCATCAGGTCTTGATAATTTCTTAACTTAATTGGTCTGTAACCACCAATACTTTCAATATTCCAATAACTATATTTATTTGTACCTATTTTATCTGCAGGAAAAACACGGAAAAAATCATCATCTTTTAATAAATAATTTATTTGAGAATCGGCTCTAAATAGTCTGTCCATATTTTTTGAAGGGTTTGTATCCATAAATTCATTATTAATTATGCCAAGGTCTATCAAAGATAAAAGAATAATGCCATACTGAAATCTTTTTGAATCTATTTTTTTTTCTTTTAGGGCCCATACCATTGCAAACAATGTACAACTCAGACAAATCACTATTATCAAACCTTTTTCAAAAAGTGATACTCTAGATACATAAAGTCTAGAAATTTGTAATGGGCTATACCTAGAATCATTAATTGAATTAAAATCAACAAAATATTTACCTGCAATCAACAAAATACATGAAACTATAATTATAAAACCGATAAACTGAAATGACCTTTGTATAGATTTATTGTTTGTATAATTATGGAGAAAGATATCCAATCCTTTTGCACCTAAAAATGGTATAGTCATAGAAAGCAATAAATAAATCATAGATGGTACTCTAAACTTTGAAAATAATGGAAGATAATTGTAGAAAGGTTTATATAGTATTGGTACAATCGATCCTAATCCTGTGATTATGATTAATACTGTAATAATCCATAATAGAGTTTCATTTCTTTGAGGTTTGCTGATTATTGTACCAAGAAAAGCAAAAATAAATATAATTAAACCTAAATAATGAGTAGACTGAGTAAAAGGCATAAATCCCCAATATGCACCATGATTTACATCCCTATGATTTTGTAGCCCATAGTGGTATGGATAGATAAACGTGATTATCTCTTTTGGATGGAAAGACCACTGAGTAGCATATTCCCATTTAGTACCAGATTTTGTCTGGTTTGTCCCATCAATAACAGATGGAGAACCCCGATTAGACTCTTCTTGAAATTGATAGATATCTGAATATGGGTCAGAAACTATAGCAAGGGAAATAGTTACACTGAAAATAATAGAAAACAAGATTAATGATGATTTCTTTATCGAGTGCTTATTATCAATAACTTCTAAGCTTGTTTTCCATACATAGTAAAACCCCACAACCATCCATGTATAGTACACTACTTGAGGATGATTCATCCACAACTGTAAAGCCGTTGCTAGGGAAAGCATTAAAATTCTTTTTAGACTAATTTTATTAATGAGTAAAACTGATGCAAGAAATACCCATGGGATATATGACATCGCAAATATTTTGTTTAAGTGTCCAGCACCAATGAGACCAAATGTATAAGGAGTCAAAGAAGACATTAGCGCTCCAAAAGCAGCAGAATATCGACTAATTTCAAAATATCTGAGCAATATAAACATACCCAATCCAAAAATAACTAGGTAAAACCATATCATTAGACCGGGATTAAATAAAATCTTATTTCGGAACTCTTTTAGTGGATCACCATTATTGTAGATATAACCTCCATATGATGGCATGCCAGAGAACAAGTTTGGGTACCATTGTGGTATATCTTTGTTTTTGGCTAAATAAGTATCTCTCCACTCATTTATCGGATGTCTCTCAAGTTCATCATTTGTTGTTACTATTTCTCCAAAAAACACCATGCGAAATAAAAATAATAATGGGATAAATAATAACAGGAGAATTTGTTTTTTATAATTATTTAGATAATCCATTTTTTTTCTTTTTCGATTTTTTTTATCAAGGAAAGCCAGTATTCTACATTATTTCCTTTTTTTGTTTTCCAATGAAAAACTCCTGACCCATACATATGTGTTAAAAAAATTTCATTTTTATTTAGATATAGTTCAAAATATTTAGCCAAATCATGATGGCTAGAAAAAACATTCTTATTTAAATCATTGCTGTAACATGCATTGAAATTAATTGATTTAAAATTAGAATCTCGGATAGCACAAATTATCTTATTACCTGTATCTGGACTAGTTACGCCAAATAAATTTTCAAGGTACTTAGTTATTGATCTAAGAATTTTATAGCTATTTAACCTATGTTTATTTGCTAAAAACAGCAATCTATTAAACTTGCGGAGTAAACTATTTGATAAAATTTTTAATAAAACAGGAAAAGGGGAAAATGATTTTTTCAACTTTTTAATTTCTTGAGTTCTAAAAAACATGAAAACAACACTAGGGTAATCATGAACTTTTCCAATTTTCCAAGGGGGATAAGGAGCACCAATAATCGTATTGTCCTCAATTTTATTTATTAAATAGTTATCCCATTCTTGTTTAAATACATGTACATCAGGGTCTAATATAAGTGTGTATTTTGTATCTACTAATTCTAAACCTTTATCAAGTGCTTCAGCATGTGATTTAGATCTTTGTTTATGATTATTTTGACACCCTATAATGCTCACATCGTATTCATCAGATTTAATAGTAGATAGCTGTTTATCATTGCCATCTGTTTTATCAACGACCAAAAATTGAATGGATTTTTTATCTCCAGCCTTACCTGCTAGATTTTTAAAAAGTCTTGATAAATGCTTAGCTGATTTAAAACTAACCGATAGAACTGTGATCTTTTTGTTTCCATTTTGCAAAAAAAACTACCTTTTTCCAATTTTTGAATAAATTTCATTCTCAATCTTGGTGATTTCATGGGGATATACTATATCAGGTCCCCCTCCACTAGTACTTATTGATTTATCAATAAACTTATTAATGATGGTATCATTAAAATCTCTTTTTAAAAAGTCAAAAAGAGTGTTACATGTTGTACTCGGATTATTTAGAAAGTCCTCAAATGAACAAAAATGAATTGGTAAATCTGATTTGTAGCAGAATGATAAAATACTTTTTGAATATAATTCCCAAATTTTCAAACCATTTAGAATAGGTAAGTCATTACGCTTTTTTAATGAACGTGCAACAGAATCTGCTCTTCTTGTAACAAATACAATTTTAATTTTATTCTTATATCCCAATTGATCAATTACATCTACCCAATACTTCACTGTAAAACATGTTCGAGGATCTTTCCAACCCCAATCGCTAAAATTTTCTAATGAATCACCTACAAGTCTTCTCATTTTTTTATTTATTTTAGGTGAAACTTTTACTTCTGGTAAATCTGGACTATAAGATTTAGTATGGTAACCAGAGTATTCAAGAATTTGGTCATTTATTTTCCTAAAGTTATAATTTTCATAAAAACCTTTAGGATTTTGTTTGAGAGGTCTGGGCCAGAAATTCTCATATGTACCCATTATTATGTTATTCAAATGCAATATACCTGCTACAGTCGATGTTCCGCTACGGTGCATACCTAAAACAATAACTATCATTTATAATATCTCTTTGAAAAACCAATAATTTCTGATTCTTGAAAAACAAATCTCCTGATAAATGCTTGAAAAAAACCTATACCATAAGCTATTACCTGTATTGGTATTACAGCTAATAAATATGGAATGATTCTAATATCTCTCTTCTTAAATGAACCTAGGAAAGCTATTATAAATAGGGGTATCATAAAAAAAAATAAGATATTATGTATACTAATACCTGAATATGCCATTAAAAAAATTATGACTAGTGATATTAAACATGCAATTGTGGGCAAAAAGTGAACCAATCTTAACATACTCAAATCAATTTTTCCTAAATTGACTCTTGCTACTCCCCAGTTAAATACTTGCTTAGAAAACTGTTTAATCGTACTTCTTCTTCTATGGTATACTAATGCATCCTTTAAAAATTTTACCTTTGCGCCAGATTTTATTATTCTATTACTATATTCTATATCTTGCCCATGCCTCAATGTTCCAAATCCTCCGATTTTCCGATAAATGTCTTTGGTAATACCCATATTATGTGTCCTAGGATAAAATTTTGAAATCATCTTTTCGCTATGGCCTCGTATTCCACCTGTTGTCAATAATGAAGTCATAGAATAATCTATTGCTTTTTGTAATAGAGTGAAATCATCTTTTGCCCCATCTGGCCCACCAAAAGCATCAAAACTATTAGTATTATATTGGTTGAGGATGGTCTTGATCCAATCTGGGTGCGCCTCACAATCTGAGTCAATGAATAATATTAAATCTCCATTGCTTTCTTTCAATCCATGATTTCGGGCTTCTCCTGGACCTTTATTTTTCTGGCTAAGATATCTAATCTTAAATTTTGACTTTTTTTGCCATTTTTCAACTATTTCTTTAGTTATATCAGTAGAACCATCATCTGAAATAATTGATTCAAAAAGGTCCATTTTGACTGTCTGTTGCGATAAAGATTGAAGCAGTAAATCTAATTCATCAGCCCTATTAAATGTTGGTGTAACAATGCTTATGAATATACCTTGGTCCATAAATATTTTATTTTGTTGAACAAGTAAAGGATCTTATTTTGAAAATTTTATTATGTTATGTGCAATTTATTATTAAAATGTCACCTAGATTTCATGAAAATATTTTACGCGCTTTTCATTGCCTTGATTTGTCTTTGTAAAAAGCTCTCCAAGTAATCCAATAGAAAAAAATTGAAATCCAATCACAATTAACATCACACCAAGCGTTAATAAAGCAAAATGTTTAGAGAAAGGCTCATATAGCCAATATTTATAATAAAGCACAAAACTTTCAATTATAAAACCAATAGTTAATAACCCAATTCCGAATGAACCAAAAAGATGTAGGGGCTGCTGAATAAAACGATTAAGAAATAAAATAGTAATCAAATCAAAAAAACCATGTAATAACCTTGATCCACCATATTTTGAGGAGCCGTGTAGTCTAGAACGATGATTAACGATAATTTCTGTAACTCTAAACTTATTTTGGCCTGCTAGTACTGGAATGTACCTATGAAGACCTCCGTATATATCAATTGATTTAACAACTGATTGCCTATACCCCTTAATTCCACAGTTGAAATCATGTATTTTTATACCTGTAATAAGGCGAGTAATGAAGTTAAATATTTTAGAAGGGAGCCTTTTACCAAGGGGGTCTAACCTAGTTTTCTTCCATCCTGACACAACATCCCATCCTTCATTTAATTTTTTTATTAGATTTTTTATTTCTGATGGATCATCTTGTAGATCGGCATCCATTGTTATGATATACTCCCCATTTGCTACTTTAAACCCCTCACTTAGAGCAGCGGACTTTCCATAATTTTTAAAAAATTGTATCATCTTGAAATTTTTCTCTTTTGAACAAAGCTCTGTCAACCATACCGTTGATCCATCTCCAGAACCATCATCAACAAATATTACCTCCCATTTTTCATATTCACTAAGATTCTCAATTAGTTCTTTTGTTAATTGAGGTAAAGAGCCTTCTTCATTTAATACTGGAATTACAACAGATAAGTACATTTTAATATTCTAAAAGTTTCCAAACTTTTTTCATGTTAATCTGTTCGCTTTGCATATCTCTTGATGTGATCTCAATATTAACACCTTGATTTGATTCTTTATTATAAAATTTCGCACCAACAAGAGAGCGTTTTTCATCTGCCAACTTACCACGCATATAATTTATTTTACTCTTGTTCTTTTTTCTTAATTCACTTCTTTTTTGGCTCACCCCAGACTCAGGCTGAATACCCCAAACTAATCTTGTTAAATCATTTGGCTGAATGGTGTGCATTATAGGAAAAATATATTTAATCTGGTCATAATCATATTGTTTATTTTTTATTAGATCTCTTGCGGTAATGATATTAGGTGTAACCCACAATAATAAAGCCTTTCTACCAATGATATCATTAAAAACAATGAATGTACTATCTCTTTGCGACATAAATGAAAAAGATAACTTTCCTTTTATTTTCCCAAATGAATCTATTTTACCTTTTCCTTTGCAAGCTTTATATAATTCATTTAATTCAACATAGGACTTTTGGGAATTTCTTAAGATTATATTTTTACCTGGACCTGCACAATTAATTAAAACAAGAAGAAAAATAACCCTGTATAACATAAATTAATCCTTCTTTTCTACTTGTTGTAATTTTTCTGTATGAAATTCTGCTTTATGTTTTATGATCTGATTAAGGTGCCCTTGGATAGTAGCATTTTCTGAATCAATAGCAAGTGACTCTCTTATGTACATTATTGCTTCTTCATAGAAATTTAATTTAAAATAAATCCAACCTATTGTATCAAGGTAAGCTGCTGATTTTGGCTCTAACTTAATTGCATTTTGTGCTAATTCTAGTGCAATGTCTATATCTTTATTCCTTTCAACTAAACTGTATGCATAATTATTAAATGCTTGAGCATCAGTACTGTCTGATTCAATCAGATCAATATACAATTGATCTGAAAGAGTCCATTCACCCATTGAATCATAAATCAGTGCAAGATTATGTTTTGTATTTCTTGATTGCGGATAAATTTTCAACGCTTGTGATAGGTGACGTTCAGCATTATCAAAATCATTTATTTGATAATATGCCGTACCCAACAAGTACTGAATTGTAAAATCTTTAAAGAATTTATCTGCATGTGGTTTAAGTGTTTTAATAGCCTGCATTGGATTTTTACCGCTCATTGCCATAACAGCATTATTGATAAATCCTCGCGGATCATTAGGATGACTATCAATTATTTTTTGATTAAAAATAATTGCATCTTTATTTTTATTTTGGTCCATTAACACTGTAACTATTCGATGTAAAATATCTACGTTTTGACTATCATTTTCAAAAGCTGTGAACATTGTTTCTAGTGCCAATTCAGGTTGATTCAATTCCTCATATAATGCACTTTTTTGGATAAGGGTCTCAGATGTTATACCACTTAATTTTTCAATTTGATTAATAATTTTTAAGGACTTTTCATAATTATTATTAAAAAGAGTTAAATCTTTATATGTATTTAGAATATCTAAATTTTCTGGATTCTCATTTAATATTAATCCACAAATTTCTTCAGCACGTATGAATTTGCTTGTTGTCAAAGCAATTTGAAGAGCCTGTTCTAGACCATTGATTGCAAATGTATTAACCTCATAACCTTGTAAATAATAATCAATTGCAGTATCCCATTCTTTCTGGATTCGATATAAATCTGCCAAAGTAAATATATAATCTAGATTACTAGGTTCGAGTAGATTTAATTTTTTGTAAATAGTTTGGGCATCTAAATATTTTTTTTGTGAAAAATAAATCTGCCCTAACATATCCAAGCCTTCTTTATACTTCGGATCCAAATCAATTGCAATTTTTAGGTGGCTCTCTGCGCGATTTAATTTTCCTAATCTTGTATAACCATCAGCAATTGAAACATGAATAGTTGAGGCATTTGGATCTAGAGAGATTGCATCCTGGAATTCAAGTATTGCTAAAGCATAATTACCTTGATTCATTAAGAATTCTCCTTGCATAAAGTGGTGTAGTGCAAGCTCTTCATTAACAATATTTTCAGATTGTAGTACTATTAAAAATGAAAAAAAGAATGTAGGAAAACTAAATTTAGATTTACAATTCAACTCTCAATCCTATCGTGTATTGTTATGCCATTACCCCCGCGCTCTTTTGTAGCATACATTTCTTTATCAGCTATCTCAATTAGTCCAGTCATAGTTTTTGAATGTGTTGGGTATTCAGACATACCTCCTGAAATTGTCAAACTTTTTTCAACTCCATCCATAGTAAAATTATAATCTGCAATATTATCAACAATTCTTTGAGCGACTATATTTGACATCTCTGCAGTGGTATTAATTAGTATTACTGCAAATTCTTCACCACCATATCTTGATACTACATCTATTGCACGTACATTATCCTCCATAATTTTTGCTACAGTCTGAATAACATAATCACCGTATTGATGACCTAATGTATCATTAACCTGCTTAAACTTGTCAAGATCAAACATCATAACAGCCATCTTCTGCTGAAATCTTTCAGCCCTTTGAATTTCATCGTTGAATCTTTCCTTAAAAGTTTGATGATTCAATAAACCTGACAAACCATCATGGGTTGCATTATTATGAATCTTCTTGTACTCATATCTCCAATTGAGAGCAGAACCTAACACTTTACCGATTAGAACCAAATTTGTTAACTCTAAGTTTGAAAAAGAACCTTGATCTATTTTCTCTAGTATTATTGATCCTCTACTTTCTCCTTCAATAATTATCGGTGCACCTATGACAGAATTGTACTTGTAATCATCTGATTCAGATACACTAAACCTTGCTAAATTTTGATATGTATCTTTCCAATTTGTTGTTTGGAATCCGGTCCCATTTATCACCGGCAATCCATGAAGAGATCCATTGGTTGGGAAATCTGCACCTTCAACAAATTCATCTTTATCACCGTCAGTTAATTTGATTGATGATTTAACTCCTTTATCAGATTTTCTTCTATTCTCACTTTCTTTTCGTATCGAAACCGTGGCTCTATCATATTTAAAAAAGGATCGGATTAAGTATCGAAACTGGTTAAAAATATTATGCACATCTGATTTAAAGTCTAAGTCAGAGAGAATTTCTAAAATTAATAATTTTGTATCTTCACCAATCATATGCTTTTCTAACATATCCAAATTCTCTAAACTCGAAGAAATAATTTGCCCAAGTTGAGATAACATTTTGCATTCTCTATCAGTTGCATCATTAAAATGACTCATCCTAGTAAGAATAAATCCAGCCACGGCACCTCTAATATTAATAATACTAAATACTGCACACTCACTGCCTCTCCAATCATGACCAAAAAATAACTCATTCCATAAATCTGGATGATCTTTTTGATGAAGTTTTCTATTATTAATAATATGCTTATTAATTATACTGTTTTTAGCTGGTATAGTATCTGCAAACTCACTGAGCTTACCTGTTTGTAGTGCATATGAATTGTTTTTTGGATTGATTACATATA
>MDSV01198176.1_pt1 | contig 15102 bp, 4 predicted proteins | sample 810851 | NCBI WGS metagenome assembly MDSV01 (sample SAMN05326640, study PRJNA326480) | marine metagenome | isolation source: seawater | place: Atlantic Ocean: North East | collected 2012
GAATCGTTATCAATCGTTTCAATCAACAAAGTGGCCTGATCTTCATATGAACCTGCAAGCTTACGAGCGACACCTGAGACTTGGATCGTCTCTCTATAATACGACACGTCTAAAGGCGTAACCTCAATGTCGCTTTTATATAAAGCAAAGTCGACTATGCCATTGTCATCAACATAATCCACATCAAACATTGCGTGATTATCTGAACGTGTACTCTCCGCATACGATTTAGACGCATTTACTTCAATATAAAATCTATCTAAATCCGGGTAATCACGACTATCTATTGTGAAATTAATGTTATATACCGCTACTCCAGAAATGGATGGCATATAACTACTCTGCACAACCTGCTTTTCGCCTTCAACCAGTTGATATAGTTCAATATCCACATTTTCGAGCACCTCTTTGGAGTCCGTGCTCACAACACATTCGATTTCAATCAACTCACCCGAAACAATTGATAAACCGGACCTCTTGGTTGGCTGGCAATCCAATGCTATATTCGAGAAATTCTGTGATTTAAGCGCTTCGACCATTTGAGCAGTTGTATAAACACTGTCTTTCCACGAACCGTTCAACGATTGGGAGCGCTCAATTTTATCTATAGCATAAGAAATCAGTGCATCTAAATCATCCTCAGCCAAATAAGCACCGGACAGGTAATTTGCATACAGCAAGAGGTTATTTTGAGCACCTAATAACCCATTGTGCAAAGCTTCACTTAAGTAATAATAGGCTTTACTGATAGATTCCTGATCAACTTTTTCGTATATATTATAACTTGAATAAGCCTTTAATATTGCAGAAGTAACATGCACGTTACTTTCATCACCTGGGCGATAACCCCAGCCACCATCATCATTCTGATTTTCATAGACAAACTGAATCATTGAAGTATCTATAAAATTAGGGGCGTTGGAGATCAACACGGCAACATCAATTAAAGTAGAGCCATGACCTTCATATAGAGAGACTCCAGAATCCTCTTTCAAAAATTCTGCAAAACTAACAGAACGAGACGAATCACCAGCTAAAATCAGATAACTCAAATCATCTACATTGTGTATATCCTGAATCCCTTGTAACCATTCAGAAATATGCCCCTGATATGATTCATCGTATTTAGTCAATACATCCTGAGCGGTTGCAGTATCACGTATTTCAGTTTCCGAAGAATCCGCCCATTTTCCTTCCTTTTTCTGTGATTTTATCCACTCTAAAGCCAAATCAAGATCGACTTGTTCCCTAGCTGAACTATCCGTCGCCTCTTGTTTGGACAAAGCGTTTTCTTGCAAAGAAAAGTGTATTGCAGCACGACCGCCAGTTTTCTGAGCAACAAACTCCTCTAAAGCAGCAGCGAATTGGTTAAGAAAGTAAACTTTTTCAAAGGCTGGCTTCTCACTCTTGCGAGTCAGAAGCACAACAGCTGCTTCGAATTCTTTTTGAGCATCTTGATGGGATGGGATGCGAGGACCATTCTCTTCAATCAACTTCTGAATCAAAATCGATTGACGATTACCTTGCGCTACCATTCCCAGATAGGGAATATCTTGAGGACTTACATCATCAGACTGAATATAGTGTATTGGTCCGACATCATCTGGGTCATACAAACCCGCCATGTACAGATCCAAAGGTGACAAGCCTTCTCTTATAGCTGTCACCTTGTACTTTGAATCATCTACTTGGGACCAGTTCGCACCATACATGACAGAACCAACATCATCCAACAGCGCCGACCAGTGCGAGTTGTCTCTACCTCTCAACAATCCGGGATGGTCGCCGGCTATATCTACACCAAACACCCAACGATGCCAGAACTCATGCAGAGCCACAGTTAGTACATTAAAATTGCCTCCAGCAGCTTGATCAACATAAGGGTCAGCTGCCAACCATTGAGACATAGACCCCATGTCAATATAGCTATCCAGCACTGAATCACTGCCAAATACCAATGAGTTATCAAAAAGTTGGCCACCAATACCTTGAACGTCACGCCTTACGGCCCAATGTCTAGCTGCGGCCCCATCCAAATCGACCGGAAAATCAGAGAAAACATACAAGGCATCATATTTATCAGCGTATCGATCGAAGAATTGTCGCGCTACATAAGCTCGTGCGCTTCCCGTCGAATCATTATCATCTTCTGAATAATTCAGATCGCCCTCAAACGAAAAAATGGCCACACGACCATTTTCTTCGACAAAGCCAGCTTGCCAAGCGCCTGTTCTATAGGAAAAATTTTCGACATCATACTGCGTCGACGCACGCCCAAAGCAAGAAAATAAGATAAGGAAAATTGGGAGAAATACAGACTTAACACTTAAATTAATATAACGCATACATCACCAGCACATGACCTTCTCGATCCTCTACATTCTTGTATATATGAACACGTTCACCTCGTGAACGATCACCGAGCAAAACCACCTTCTCATGATCAACGTAAGCTAGTGTGTACCCTGCACAAACAACATCCCCCCCCCCCGCTAGACTAGCCACGTCACCACAGGAAGCAACAACTGCACCCTGTCGTATCGAACTAGTTAAAACTCTGATCTTCAATTCCGAATCAGGAACAGAGAAAACGGGGAAGTCCAACACTTCAACTCTCTCTTCCGCACCAGACACTGAAGAGAAAAACAAAGCGATATGAATTGCGAGAAAGGCTGGCAGCCTTGAGGGATAAAACGACGCGAAACTCATCCTTGAACCTTCTTCCTGAAGCTTGAAGCGTTACATCTTTTTACATATACTTACACACATGACTCACTACGTCAATTACATAAAATTGAGAAGCTACAAGGTCGTTATCCGCTTCACTAAAGGATTAGCTGCAAATGAACCCTCCAAGGCAAGCCGTGAAATCTTTCACGAAAATTACACTGTTATTTATCATATCGATTGCACTGAATTGCCATGCTGGCCCTGCTAGCAAATCACAATTGTCGTCATTTGACAGTGATTTAACTCACTTCGTTAAAAGCATAGAGACAAGCGACGACCTGGCGGATCATTCCTCTGCGGCACAAACACTACTAGCTAGGTATCAACTAATTTCACAAGACCTTGAACATCAATCTATAGGCAATGTGGGTGAACTATTAGAGCTAATAGCAGAGTCAAGTCCAGGCACTGGGATTTGGGATGATGCCAATGCAATCATAACCAGATATCGCATCGACTCTTTAGTGCAGGATATCAAGACAACAGAATCCGAAATTAACAAAGCGGTCAATCTGCATGCCGACCTTTCAATTCTACCCTCGCCAAGTATCGACGCAACCCCCAGCAAGTTAAGCATTACTCCCTCTTACAAAAAGTCTGAATACAACACTAGCGATGAGTTCAAGTTTTCCCCGCCAAATACCCAGTTGGAGAAAATTCTTAGTGACAATCAAAGCCCTGCGGAGATCTATCAATACCTTTCCTCCCAGTTATACGATAGCCTTCGAGGTCCTACCTATAAATCCTCAGAGCAAGTCATCAACACCTACAGCGGTAACGATATAGAACAAGCGATTCTATTGAAGGAAATGCTGGAGGTTTCGGGATTCAAAGCAACACTCGTCACGGGTCTTGCTCGTTACAATATTTCCGAGCTATTCGAAAAATACCCCGATTACAACTTAGAAGAACTAGTAAAGGTGCTACAGACAGCCCAGAGAAAATTTGAGTTTTCGCAGTCTTCAGATGCTCTCTTACTCGAGCAAACTTGGGTGTCAGCTGAAATCCCCTATCAAAACTACCGCGGCGTCGACATCGAGGGGCAGAGTCTCCAGTGGACTCCTATTAGTACCTGGACATTATCTCTGCCCGATTTATGGAATAGAAAATCTGTACAACTACAAGAGTTAGTAGTAGAGGATTTTATCCATCAATACTTTCAGTCCAGTTCATTACTCAGCCCCTTCGAACAGATAAAAAATGATTACCGAGCACCAAGTGCACTCCCAGATCCAGGCGATGAAGGTATCGCTGAACCAAGCTATATCCCGGCAAGCCTACCGTTTGATACCACAAGCATAAGCAGCGAATCAGAGACAACCAGCACCTTTGATCAGAACGTGACCATCCGCCTTGTTAGCGACAATGGTTTCTTTGATCAGGACACCATCATAACAGCCACCCTACCGCTTAGTGAGCTAGTTGGTAGCTACAACTTACTGTTTTTTACTGGCTTATCTCAAGATGACAGTTCCACCATACTAAAAAATCAAGGTCTCACCTCGACGCGTCTAGATGACATTAAATTAACTCCAAAACTCACCATAAATGAGAAAATAAAAGCCTTTGGTACAACTGAGGTCAAAGCAGGCAAAGCATATCGACTGGAAATCGAGTTCTCTAACAAACAGAACACCACCCTCACCAGGTCGATAAGAGCGGGTAGTTACTATGCAATCAATTTCGGTAACGGCATAAGCCAAGAGAAAAGTGCTGCTCCGCGCGGCAGAGCCTTCGAAGATTTAGTTGAGTTAGGCTACCAATACAACCATGATTCAGCTGAATCTGATAGAGAAATCGCAAGTCTATTTGGCTTTCACTCATCGTCAAACACCCCACGTGTTTCGATTACAGCTGTTGAGTTCCAGTACCTGAACTTCGACGGAATTCCAAGTTACCTGGACAAGCCTATTGTTACACTTGATGCCTTATATCAGCCGTCGTCCTTCATTGAATCAAGAAATAGCCTTCTTAACTCTTATGACCTTCTTAGTCTGATAAATCTACAAAATTCGTGGCTTGAACAGGATGTTGTCAAGAAATACACTGAAGTAAATGTTATATCCGCCGAATCGGTTCTCCGCCAAGCTTCACAACAAGGCCACCGTATCGACTATGAGATTAGCCTTGATGATGTTCAAACATCACCCTTACCGGAGCATTTACAAGAATACTTAACCCAACACATAGAGCAGGGCGCACAGATAGTAGGCACCCTATCTTCCATTCAGATTGAGGAGTGGTCCGGTTACGCCTGGCTAATCCAAGACATTAACGGCTTGTCTGCGGCATCCATATTAAACGGAGAATTGAATGGCGCCTCTAATACAAACACCGACCCTAATTTTAGAGAGCCAGAGCTACCCGACGCCTTAGAGGGTACCGAAAATGTAGCCGCACTACTCGTCACCTCTCCCAAACCATACGGCACAGCCGGGAAAGAATTTGAACTCACGGTTCAAGCACTATCCTATTACGGTGCGCCCGTCCAAGAAGCATACATAACGCTAACAGCTGACGAGCGATCCGGTACAAGCATCCCTACTCCAGAAGCCATTACCGACAACAAAGGAATGGCAACCTTTAAAGTAATACTAGGTACAAATACCTCTATCGATTTAGCTTACATTTTCGCTGAACCTGCTGGTCCTTATCCTCAACGTATGGGTACCACCCACATCAAAGCCTATGCCCAAGAAGCTGGAGTAATTTACGCCGAAAATACAAATCCATTTCTACTATTTTTTGGGCCGGATGAAGTCGTAAATGGTGAGCTTTTAAGGAACAGATATCGAATTCTTGGTGAATTCACAGATCAATACGGTAATTACATCGCCAATGTGCCAGTTTATATTAAAGCAGAACCCTCCAGTCAGGGCTCCATCTCCATCGGGCAGGGGGATGTTAATGGGAAAACATTTGACACACTATACTCCCACCCGAAATACGGTGATATGGGCTACATGTCGCACGGTGATTATTGTGGTGGAATCTACGATTTCACAATTACCGACCCGGTTCACGGGACCCGTAACCATCAGTTCCCATTCAGTTGTTTTGATGTTGAAGGAGGGCTAGATACAAACGAACCATACACTATAGAGTATGATACCGTACCAGCTTTCGGCACAGTAACAAAGAGCATCGACCCTACAATTAAAGGACTAAATGAAACTATTACATGGCGCGAGCCCAACTCTCAAGCGGAATACAAATTCTATACTCGCATGCATTCTTATGTAGTAAATGCATACAGAAACGTAGATTCTAGTGCAGATAACCAGTCGGGGATTAAGCTCGCAGAGACAACTGGACAGTATGAGTTCCTGGATGACGTTGTATTCTCATATCTACAATCAAGTCAAACAGAAGGCTACACTTTCCTATCACCAAATGGTGACGCTCCATTCAACCCGGTCAGTCATCCACACCTATCACACCAACAAGTCGCCACCAGAGTACTGTCTCCATCTTCGGTAGGGGTATCAGCATCTAGCATGGATAGTAATTACTTTCAATACTACAAAGTAGACAATGCAACGGATGAGTACTCTATTTATTCTCATGTGATAAGTGCCTATGCAGGCTTACTTGGTACAAAAGTAAATACCATACTATTCACCCAACCCTGGCTTGTTATTCCAGAAGGCAGCTTTACACTAGAACAAGATGCTCAAGGCCTATTCACCACAGGTGAACCAGTTAGATTCAACTATGAATTGCCACTTGAAATATTAATTAGTGGCAACAGAAGCCACATATATAGAGACCCTGATACGAACCCTTTAGGTATAGAAATTAGCTATCAGGAACTCATTGACGGACTTCTCAAAGAAGATAGCCTGATACACGAACCACTCATGTATATCTATGAAGATGATGTTCTTATTTCTTACGCATCTGCTGAGTCTGCATCAGTTAACGGCGAGTTTTACCTACCTGAATATATCAACTTTGATATTCTTAACCACGATTACTACGCTCAAGTAGTATTCCACAGGGGTACCAACAACGAAATTCGATCAGAGTTATACCCACTTATTCCTAATATAATTCTTGATTATAGTGGAAAATATACTGGCGGCGTGAAATCGAGAGCCATATTCGATGTACCAAATGGTCAATACTGTGCGAGTAGCAATGATATTTTAATGACTCTTTCTCAAGAGTCTGAAGTAAAAATTGCCATTGCAAAGTATTCTGGAGCTAACAATTCTTATAAATTAGCAAGTGAAACGCTTTACGAAGGTATCTTAAGTAAAGGCCAGCATCAACTGCCTATTGACACGACCCAATTTTTACCCGGCGAATATGAGTTGAGCTATCAAGCGACATCTACAACAACTGGAAAAGAAGAAGTTTACGTTACAACGCTGTCCGTTGAATATGAGAAGAATAATAATTTACCAATAGCCCATACCATAGCATATAATGTAGACCTACATGATGGCAGTTATAACTTAAATCATCGTGATCTTGATTTACCGCTTAGCAATACAAGCCTTAATATCAGCCGACAATATAACTCCGCCAATACCGCCACCTCTTATTTTGGCCCCGGCTGGCGAGATAGTAACTTACAACAGGTAATAGAAACTGGCTGTAACTATGTGTATGTCGCAGGTAAAAAATTCATTGAGGATGGCAACGGATTCAAGCCTTCAATTGGTGAGCATGGCACACTAAAAAAGGCCGGTGATAGTTACGACTACTACACTGCCGGTGGCGTTCACTACAGCTTTAAGTTATACCCGTTTACCCCAGAGGGAGAGCATTTACTCGAGTACATAGAAACACCGACAGGCGATTTTATTCGTTTCGCATATGGGTATGATGAACTTAACGGGCCTTACATCACGGTCATGCAAGATCAGACAGGTCGGTCTCTTGAATATCAATATAGCCAATTACCGGGGCTAGGAAGAACAGAACTGCGTGTAACCGGCGTTTCATTCAGTGGTGGGGCCGAGCTCACCTACAGCTATGATGAATATGCGCGATTAATCAGTGTACAGCATGATTCTGAAACGATTCACCAATACGGATATGCAGCTGCAGTTATAGTCGATGAGGACTATCGCGATAGCAATTCATCCTACCCAGAATTGCCCGACAGCACCCAGGCAAATGGCTTCTTCATTTATGACGAGACCATACAGTCTGGAATTCAACTGGATCGCGCACCACTTATACTTGAATATAAAGACGCCATAGGACAAACCACCAGCATTGAATATAGCCGCCGCGCACACCTTATATTAGAGCCTACACTACCTGAACTAGCAGATTATGACTTCTGGTCTGTCACAAAAATTGGTCGCCCAAATAGTTCGATTATTAATTTTAGTTTCGATTTCCCAACGAGCTATGGAGACACTGGCATAAATGACGCTGTCGCTTCGGCATCAATCAGCGGCTCGGGAGCATATCCTCGCTCATATGCTCTAAACCAGTACGGAGCAACTCTGACGGAATCTTTCCAAAATGGCACCATCCAGACGGAATGGAGTAAACGTCACCTTAAACCAACTGAAGTGAAAGACCGCAACGGCAACGTCATCTCTTACGACTACGATAACAACGGCAATCTGATCAAAGAAACAAAGCCTCATGGGACATTTACTTATTTGTTTACTCAATCGGCTACAAGGTTTACCGACGAAGCCGTTGCGAAAAATCTAATAGCTTCTTCCACTGATGGTGAAGGTCGTAAGATAGAATACCAGTATGGTAACCCACAATGCCCTTATCCAACGTCAGTTTCGTACCCTAAGAAAACTTATAAGTACAACGAGCTCTGTTTATTAGAGAAAGAAATTGATTCTGAAGGTAATGTCACCACGTACAAGTACAATGCATATGGCTTACAAAAAGAAGTGACGTTACCACAGGTTGCTAATGAGTTTTCCGTTTCAAACAGTATTGTAATTTTTTACGACGAGTTCAGCAGACAAACTAATAAGACAGATTACCAAGGCGAGACGGTTTACACCTACAATAAATTCGGCCACTTGCTCTCCAGCTCCAGCCCCAACAAAGCCAATGTCACCTACACTGTAGATAACCTTGGGCAAATATTAACCAAAAAAGATGAAATTGGCCGCACCTTTAAATATAGCTATGATGCCAGCGGAAATTTGGTTTCAGAAACAGCGTTGCGCCCAGATAACGCCTCAGACAAAGAAGTTACTCGTACCTTCAATTATAGCCTGCGCGATGTAAAAGATTCCGAAACAGATTGGAACGGCAACACCATTAACTTCACGTACGATGACGACGGTCGCTTAGTAGGTACACAATACCCCTTGGGTAAACGAGTGACCTTCGGCCTGGATAACCACGGAAACATCACCAGTGAAACACATACGCTCGATGGTGGCCGCACCCGCACTTTGAATTACTTATATGATAACCAGCACCGTCGCACCCAGATATCCGATTACGAGGGCGTGATTGAGACTATCACCTATGATAGAGCTGACAACATCACACAAAAAACCAACGCCATAGGTTTAATCGAAACTTACACCTACGACGACTACAACCGCCTGACCAAGCTCGTCAGAAAAGACAGCGCCGGGGCCACCCTCACCCAAAATGACAACTACTACAACCTCAATGGTTGGTTAACCGACACATATACTGGAGGCGTCCCGTCAATCAGAACGGAATACTCATATGATGGGTTAGGGCACATCATTGAAGAAACTCGTTCCACGACAAGTGGTAGCTTAACGCTCTCTTACGTTAAGGACCCGAATGACCGTGTATTGAAGTACACCGACGCGCGTCGCAATACGACCATCAATCAATACAATAAGGATGGCTTTCTTACCAGAACCATCGATGCAGAAGGCCTTTACACCGACTATGTAGTTGATAAGGCCGGTCGCGTTGAAACCAAAACTCAACCGAACGGTAATCGTATCAACTACACCTACAATAGCGCCGACCTACTGCTGAGCGTTAATGATTCGATCAGCCTGGTGGAAGACAACCAATACGACGCTAACGGCAATCTTACCCAACGAATAGATGGAAATAACCACCGATACGAATACAGCTACAACGCATTAAACCAGCAGACGCAGGTGAACAACCCTGATGGCGGCATCTACAAGTACACCTACAATCATCAGGATCAGGTACTGACCCAAACCCAGCCTGGTGAAGACACTCAGATCCACAGTTACAGCCCACGTGGTTATTTACTAAGCCAGATCGACTTCAACGGCCACGAGACCAAACACGAATACGATGACATGGGCAACCGGACGAAGACGACCGATGCCCGCGACAAGACCACCCTCTTTGAGTACGACGCTCTCAGTCGCCTGATCAAAACCGAATACCCTGATAGTACCAGTGAACTGCGCCAATACGATCAACTTGGTCGCGTTGCACAGCACACAGACCAGTACGGCATAGTAAATGAGTACCACTACAGCCTTTACGAGCAGCCCACCAAAGAATATCGTGCCGGGGAGCTGAGACTCGAGCGTGAATTTTATAAGGGAGGCCTGATATCTTTTGAAAAAGAAGGCGATGGCACGACCGTACTTTATCTCTACGATGATATGGACCGGATCACGCGAGAAACGCGCGGCCAGAATGTCGTTACTCAATACAGCTACGATACCGCCAATCGCATCCGTACCACCACCACTCCGGATGGTATCGTTACCCGGCAAACGCTCAATAAACGGGATTTACCGCTAGAAATTACAAAGGGCACTGCCACGCGTACCATGGAGTACGACAACAACTCGAATATCGTGTTGGATACGGCACCTGAAGGTGGCGAGACTTCCTACCTGTATGACAGTATGAACCGCATCACCAGCATTACTGACGCCAGCCAGAACACCACAGCGTTTGAATACGATACTTTGGGTAGAAAGACCCTTCACATCGATGGCAATCACAATCCCACTGACTTCACTTACGATGCCAACGGCAACCTGCTTACCCAAACCTACGCCGACGAGTTGGTGAATACCTACACCTACGATGCCACAAACAACCCGGATACCCTGACCCGTAATGATGGGTCCGTCACCCACTACGAATACGACAGTCTTAACCGGTTAATTACTCAGACCGACGCCACTGGCAGCATCAACTGGACACTTGACCAACGAGGTAACCCCACTTCGGTTGCACACACACTGGCATCCGGAGAGACCTTCACCGAAAGCTACCAGTATGATCTCGACAGCCGCCCTATCCGCCATACCAGTAAGGCCGGAATCAATACCCACTGGGAATACACGCGGAATGGCCGATTGAAAGCCCGGATCTACAGCAACGGCAGCAGCCAGACCTATCAATACGATGCAGCAGGTCGTTTGACCAGAACTCAGGTCGGAACTGGCCACCTTACTCTGAGTTACGGCAATGGTTTGAACCTGGATAGCATTAACTATCCGAATGGTGTCGTCACCCAATACCAATACAATGATCGCAGCCTGATCTCAGAAATCAGCCACACCCGCGACGGTGCAAACCTCATCCGCCTTGAATACGGCTACGACCTCAACAACAACCGCCTGAGTGAACGTAAACATATCGGTTCTGAAAGCCTGGAAACCACGTATCAATACGATGACTCTAATAAGCTGACCCACGTCGCCTACCCTGCTGCTTACAACCTCCCGGAGCGCACTGTGGTTTACACCTATGACGGTGCCAACAACCGCGCCACTGAAAGCACCACCTCAGCAGGCAGCACAGACACAAAAACCTACATCTACAATACGCTCGACCAGCTGACCGACATCACCAACACCCTACCCGACGCGCCACAGGTCACTTACACCTACGACGATCTGGGTAACGTCGCAAGCCGCACAGTTACCACCGGCACAGACACCAACGTCACCGGCTATCTGTTCGATACACGCAACCAGTTACGTCAGGTCACCGTAGGTGGCTCCACCGTCGGCCAGTTCCTTTATGATCACAGCGGCCAGCGTATTGAAAGCACCTTTACTTATCACAGTCAGACCGATCAAAACCAAGCGCCAGCTACATCAGAGACCAAGCACAGCCTGTACGATGGCATACAGCTACTGGCGGAGTACCAGCTCAATGCGGAAGGCAATCCAACTCTCGACGCCACCTACCAGTTCTATCAAGGTACCCTGCTGGGACGCCGTGCACTCAGTGAAGACGACCCGGCCAACAACACCCAGACTTATTATCACACCGACGCCCAGAACAGCGTGCTGGCCACCTCTAAACTGGACGGCACCCTCGCCGCCCGTTACGACTACGATGCCTGGGGGAAAGAACTTCACAACACCGACACCTCGGATAACCCGCTAGGCTACACCGGCCATCAGATGGACCGTGACATCGGCCTGATCTACGCCAATGCACGTTATCTCGACCCGGATACCGGCCGCTTCCTGAGCTTTGACCCGTTCGCAGGTTACGACGATAAGCCAATCTCACTGCACCGGTATCTGTATGCGTATCAGAACCCGTTGAGGTATGTGGATCCGGATGGGCGCTGCTCAATAGCCATCTCTGAGTCAGATTGCGCAACCATCATGGCAGAAACTCTTGGCGTCGATCCTTATACCAGAGAAGGGGCGGAGGTAGTCGCGAAACACCAGCAACAGGAGGCCATGGTAACTGCAGCTGCCCTCGCCGCTCCGTTATTGTTGGCGACACCAGTAGATGAGTTAGTTACTATCGGTGCAGCAGTACGTACCTATGGTTATAGAGGAGTATTGACACCTCAGGCGCAAACTGCCGGACTTGCGCTGGCTGAAGAAGGCGTTGGTCTTGCGACTGGTGCGTACGTAGCTCGCGGTCTTGATTTGCCAAGCGTTTCAGCGGCCAAATCTCAGTCTGAAATAAAAGAAGTTGTTGAGAATGCGGCAGAGACGAGCGCGAGGGTTGTTCCAAACAGTCAGTTGGATGCTTCTCCGGTAGCGAGATCTTGGAAAACAGCAGCGGACAATAAAGTATTCACAAATACGACTGAGTTTGCGGCTACCCAACCAGGAGCTACTGGAATCACTTATAAAGTGTTTCAGCGTAATGATGTTGATTGGAATGCGGTACGAGAAATTGGTGCGAAAAAAGGTAGAGGGCTGACTAATGCTGAAGCTGCCTCAAGGTATGGATTAGCACCAGTTTTGGGAGTGGATGATACAGGTAAAGCAATTGTGGCTACTTTGCATCACTCTAGACAAAATGCTCTTGGACCATTGTTCGAGGCGTCAACAAAATATCATCACATTGGAAATGCACAACGGGCCCCACTGCATCCATTTGGTAGAAATCAACATCCCGATAATCCCCTGGGGAGAGGCGCAGACTCATTGCGAGATCAGTTCCAAAAAGTTGATTCTCTTGAATATTGGAAGTGGCGTGGCACACAACAGTTGGATCAATAAGAATGTTAGATTTACCGAAGTCATTGTTAGATGAACTAAAAGAACCCACCTACAAGCGAGATGACTCTAGCGTGGTTAAAGCTGCGCTAGATGAATTAGGCCTATCTCCATCGAGCTTGTTTGTAGAGTTCTTTGAGACCTATGAAGGACCTTTCTGGAGTGAAAAGCTCGGATACGAAATGCTGGATATTATTTCAGAAAGCCCAAATATGGTTGAACATACTACTCTATGTCGAGAGCAATATGAATTTCCGGCTGAGTATCTTGTACTGACGGAAATCACTACAGGCCAGGTTGCAGTATTAAACGTTAGCACCGACCAAGTTTATGAGGTGGATTTTGAAGGTGGAGATGAGCTTCTGAAGAATGCACAGTTAAAGCCTCGATGGTTAAGTTTTAGGGAATATTTGACAGATTACTTCTAGTTGTTCCAGGCAACTTGCCAACTTCGGTGACTCTAAGTTCGAGAGCAGATTTTAGAGCTGCGTCAAAGAACTCTCAGCCTAATACCACTTATGAATTTGATGGCTTTACCTATGTTACTGATGCGCAACTATTACATGGACACCCACTCTAGTGCTTTCGCCTGATTGTTGAAAGGTTCCGCTGTGATACTCTGCCTCAGCATTCGTTAATGGAGTAACACCGTGCCAAAGCCAAGAAAACAGCAGATCTCCCTTGATGCTACCCCCTATTACCACTGTATCTCCCGCTGTGTGCGTCGGGCTTTTCTATGTGGTACGGATACAGCTACCGGCCAGAGCTATGAGCACCGCCGTGGCTGGTTAGAAGAGAAACTTCTGGCGCTGCCCCAGACCTTCGCTATCAATATTGCGGCTTACGCCATTATGAGTAATCACTATCATGTCGTGCTGCATATCGACAAAAAGCAGGCTGATCAATGGTCTGATCTAGAGGTCGTCGAACGCTGGCATTCTCTGTTCAAGGGCAATCTGTTTTCTCAGAGATTTGTTCGTGGGGAAAACCTGGATGCTGCACAGCGCGCTCGATTGCAGATGATCATTGAGGAGTGGCGCTCTCGCCTCTGCGACATCAGCTGGTTTATGCGTATTCTTAATGAAGCCATTGCTCGTGAAGCTAACCGGGAAGATCGCTGTACCGGCAGGTTCTGGGAAGGTCGTTTCAAATCCCAGGCTTTGCTAGATGAAGCCGCACTTGCCGCCTGTATGGCGTATGTCGATCTGAATCCCGTTCGTGCCCAGATGGCAAGAACGCCGGAGCAGTCTGATCACACCTCTGTTAGGAAGCGATCAGAGAAAGCGAAATCTACGAAGCAGCCCAACCACCCAAATCAGCAAACAGAGGAACTGTACCCTTTTGTTGGAAATCCTCGTCAGGACAGCCCTAAGGGCATTCAGATGCGTCTGACAGATTACCTTGATCTCGTTGACTGGACAGGTCGTATTCTCCGCGAAGACAAACGCGGAGCTATTTCTGAAAACGCAGAGAGCATTCTTACCCGACTCGGCATAGATGATTCACAATGGCTGGAGATGACGTCAAACTTTGAGCAGTGCTTTGCGACATTTGCGGGTAACGAACAACGACTCCGTAGTGCCTGTGAAACGCTGAATTATCAGAGACCACACGGGCTCAGTCGATGTAGAGCTGCATTCGGCTAGCTACCCTCTCGAGAAAACCAACCGGTATTCTACAACCAGCACCTGCTGGGATTTGCCGTGCCTGAAATCCTGGATATTAAGCAGAAATCACCCGGTTTCTTGATGTAAGAACTCAATCACAGCGTTTGCTTCGCTCACGCTAAATTTTCGAGAGTTTAGAAGATGAAAATTATCGTGGATGTCCTATTTAACTATTTAAAGATTCAGCGACATCCTTCGACCTAACTTCAGGGTGATTCGCTAACTTAACGGCTTGAAGTTTAAAAGCCAACGTATAGCGATCATAGTTTCTCTTTTTTGTTTGTCCCACACTGCACCTC
>MDSV01132737.1_pt1 | contig 15100 bp, 12 predicted proteins | sample 810851 | NCBI WGS metagenome assembly MDSV01 (sample SAMN05326640, study PRJNA326480) | marine metagenome | isolation source: seawater | place: Atlantic Ocean: North East | collected 2012
GGTAAATTATCTCAATTAGTTGAAAAATTATTAACTAAAAAAATAATATCGTTTGATTTAGAGACTACTAATATTGATCCTTTGAAAGCAGAAATTGTAGGCGTGTCTTTTTCTGTTTCAAAGAATCAAGCATACTATATTCCTATTATATTTCCAGATTTAAGTGACGATTATGATTTAAGCATTGAATATGTTATGAAGCATCTTAAGGTTGTTTTTGAGAACGAAAATATTGGATTTATAGGACAAAACGTAAAATATGATTGTATTATATTGAATAAATTTAGAATCGATGTTAAAAATATTTCCTTTGACACTATGGTTGCAGCGCATTTGATTAATCCTCTAAAAAACAACTACAGTATCAATGATTTATCTATAGAATATTTGAACTATCAAAAAATAAATATTGAATCTTTAATAGGTGACAAAACAAGTCAAATAAGGATGTCCGAAGTATCAGTGGATTTAGTTAAAGATTATGCATGTGAAGATGCTGATATTGCTTATCAATTATACGAGGTCTTAAATCAAAAGCTTATTGAAAAATCATTAATTAGTTTGTTTGAAAAAGTAGAGATGCCATTTATAAAAGTTTTAATTGAGTTAGAGATTAATGGACTTTATGTTGATACAGAAATGCTTAAAGATTTATCATCTAGAACATCTATTCAAATTGAAAATATTTTAAAGGATGTATATGAAAATGTTGGAAGGGAGTTTAATGTTAACTCTCCTAAACAATTGGCTGAAGTTTTATTTGATGAAATTGGCCTTAAAGAAGTTCGTAAAAGAAGTACTGCAGTTGAAGTTTTGGAAATACTGAAACAGTATCACCCCCTTCCTGAAACTATTTTACAGTTCCGACAACTTAATAAATTAAAGACAACCTATTTAGAAGGAATTCCTAAATTTTTAAATATTACAACTGGAAGAATTCATTCATCGTTTAATCAAACAGTCGCTTCAACAGGAAGGCTTTCTAGTACAAAGCCTAACTTTCAAAATATCCCAATCAGAACTGATGTAGGTAAGGAGATTAGAAAAGCATTTAAGCCTCAAAATAAAGGATGTAAGCTGATATCTGCAGATTATTCGCAAATTGAATTAAGGATAATGGCGCATTTTTCTAAGGAGCCTAATCTTATCGAAGCTTTTTCTAATGGTGAAGATGTTCATACTCGAACAGCATCTTTAGTTTATGATTTACCTGTTGAGCTTGTCACTCAAGATCAACGCAGGCAAGCTAAAATTGTAAATTATGGAATAATGTATGGGGCTGGACCTTTTAGAATGTCTCAAGAATTATCTATAAGCATAAAAAATGCAAAGAAAATTATAGATAATTATTTTAATACATATAAAAGTATTAAAGATTATATAGACATGAATATAGAAAAAGCAAAAGAAATAGGATATGTTGAGACATATTTTGGGCGTAAAAGAGATACTGTTAATTTAAATTCTACAAATGCAAATATTGTTAATGCTGAAAAACGAGCTGCAGTTAATATGCCAATTCAGGGTACTGCTGCAGAATTAATTAAAATTGCAATGATTAATATAAGAAATGAGATGATTTTCAATAATTTACAATCAAAAATGGTTCTTCAGATCCATGATGAACTTTTGTTTGAAGTTCCTTTTGACGAAGAGCAGAAAATGACAAATATTATCATCGATAAAATGGAGAATTCTATAAAATTAGAGGTTCCTTTAAAAGTTGATTTTAAAATTGGAGATAGTTGGTATGATATACACTAAAATTAATATATGTCTGCATCAATATTTTTAAAATCTATTGCCAAAAAAATTAGCAATAAAATTGTTATTGCAAATCTTGATTTTGGTCTACAGAAAGGTGACCGGTTAGCAGTTATTGGTGCGAATGGTTGTGGTAAAACACCTCTATTGAAAATAATTGCTGGTATTATAGATGTTGATACAGGTCAAATTTTTATTAATGGAGAAGAATTAAACTCAAAAAAATATTCTTTGAGGAAAAAAATATGCTTCATACCTGACTATATTGATTTTGATAACAATTTAAACATTAATGAGAATCTTTATATTTATTTAAAATTAAACACATTTTATTCTGATAAAGAATCTAAAGATTTAATAAATCATTGGTCTGAAGTATTTAATTTTCAAAAGTTATTAAAGTTAAAAATAGATAAAATAACTAAATCAAAATTAAGGCTTATTCAGCTTTGTAGGGCCTTTATGCATAATCCAGAATTTTTAGTTTTAGATCATCCAACTGTAGGTTTGGATCCAGAGCACAAAATATGGTTTTGGAATACTGTTAATTCAGTTTTAAAAAGTAGCACTATCGTACATTCTTCTCAAGACTTTGACGAGATTCAAAGTTTCTCAAATAGAATGGTTTTTCTAAGTCAGGGCAATATACGTCTAAACGGAACAATTAGTGATATAATGGATAAAACAAAAGAATATGGAAACTACTCAATTGAATTTGCAGATAAAGTTGACTCCACTTTCTATAAAAAGATGCAAGAAAATGATGATTTATACCATCTAAAGATTAATGGTAATAGAATTGATTTTTATACACCAAATAAATTCATATTTTTTGATTTAATTAAAAAGTCTCTAGAATATGGTGTTGTGGATATTTCAAGCAATTCATTTAACCTCAAGGATGTGTTTCTAGCACAAGTTAAAAAAATATGATAAATAGAATTCTAATCAATAGAAATTTAATGTTGTTAAAGACAAATTATGTTAATTATCTAATTGTTATTCTTGCAATTCCAATGATTTTGTACTTATTTAATATTATCCCATATTTGGATGATACTTCTAAAATATGGTCATCTATAGGTTTGTGGATATCATCTTGCGTAATATGTTCATATATATACATATACCAAAATATTAATAGCTATGGAATAGATAATAAAAACTTTTTGATGAATAGCCCTATATCATTTCTTTCTTTAATCTGTTCTAATGTTATAATATGTATTTTTATGGTATTCGTTCAATTACTAGTGTCTTATACATTGACTTTACTTTTAAATAATATTTCCCTTTCTCTAATTGATTTTGTTTTATTGTTTTTAAATGTACTTCCTATAGCTTTGCTAGTTATATCAATTGCTTTATTGATCTCTGTATTTGATAGGCTTAATCTTGGTCTATTTGTTTGTACTATTTTGGCTATGTCGATTATTCAATTTTTTTATCTATTTCCTTCTTTTGAAAAGATAAGCTATAAATATATTCCTATAATTGGAGTTTTTGTGAATTGCGCTTCATTATTTAATAATGGTTATGTAGAGATTTGGCCGTTGGTACTAATGTACCTAATATCTTTTTCAATATTAGCAATATCGTTATTTTTCATTGCAAAAGTTATGGAGTCAAGAAATGAGCGGTAAATATTTTATTGGAATAGATGGAGGTGCAACTAAAACTGTCGGAGTTTTATTTGATTGTAATGGAAAAACATTGTCTAGTTACAATGTAAAGGGGAGTAATTTATCTGTCAATCAAGAAAAATCTGTAACTAGAATTTTGAATCTAATCAATAAGTTAATAGAAAATTCAAAAATAAAAATTGAAGATATTGGAGCTATTGGAGTTGCAGTTGCTGGAGCATCAAATGAAACTGGAAGAGATCAATTATTCGGTCTGCTAGATAATATATCTTTATCTGAAAAAACAGTTATAACAAATGATGTTGAAACAGTTTATGACTATATCTGGCAGAGTAAAAATGCAGGTATGCTGATCAATGTAGGAACAGGTGTGATATGTATTGGTAAAAAGAATAATATTTTTGTTAAAGTCGCAGGTAGTGGACATGATAAAGGTGATGTAGGTAGCGGCTATTGGATTGCTAAAGAAGCTCTCCTTGAGTTGAGCTATAAAGACTCAAATATCAATAGTCAAGATTATCAATCCCTGCTTGAATGTGCTCTATTACATTACAATGTAAATAATTATAAAGCCTTAATTGATTCAATAAATTCTATTAATGATCCTATTCCATATATTGCTTCTTTTGCAAAAGAAATTATTAGAATGGCAGAATCTAATAATAGCGAATTAGCGATAAGACTAGTCCAGCATGCAACTCGAATTGTTGCTGAATACATAGTTGAGTTAAGAGATGTTATGGAATATGGTAATCAGGATGTTATTTTGGCAGGCCATGGAAGTGTTTTAAAAAATAGCTATTTCAGAAAAGAGTTAAATAATGCTCTTAGCTTTGACTTTAATGATATAAAATGGATTTTTTTAGATATATCAGCTGCCTATACAGCAGGACTTTTTTCTGCTAGATTAAAATCTTTTAATATTGGAAGAAAAAATATTGTTAATGAAACTACTATAATAGATGTGAGTGAATTAGGTGAATAAAAAGGTTAGATTATCTAATTATATTTATATTTTATTTTTTTTAATTTTACCAATATCATACATTTTGCATGCTAATGATGATAATATGAAGAATTTAGAAGATACATTCTCTAATGAACCAGATTTATCTTGGCGAAATCTCACTTTAGATGAGAAAATTGGCCAGATGATTATGATTAGAATATCTGGAAAATTTCATAATCGTTCTGATTATGCTATCAAAGATGTACGTTATTTAATAGAGAATTTTAAGGTTGGTGGCTTAATCATGTTTTATGGTAATATTCATGGAGCAGCTCATAATATTAGTTTGTTTCAGGAATTCTCAGATACTCCTTTATTGGTTGCTTCTGATTATGAGAGGGGCGTTGGTCAATGGATGAGCGATGCAGGTACTCTGTTTCCAAGTAATATGGCGATATCTGCTACTGGAAAAACCTCTAATGCTTATCAACAAGGTTCAATTATTGCTAAAGAAGCAAAGGCGCTGGGTGTTCATTTAGTCTTAGCTCCAGTTTTGGATATTAACAATAATCCTAAAAACCCTATAATAAATTTAAGATCTTATGGAGATAATCCTGATATTGTTTCTAATTATGGATTACAGTTTATAAAAGGTATTCAAGATAATAATTTATTTGCTTGTGCAAAACACTTCCCTGGCCATGGTAATACGGATAAGGATAGCCACTCATCTTTACCAATAATAAACATAGATAAAAATATAATTGAAAAAAATGAGCTGATTCCATTTGAAAAAGCAATTGCTAATAATGTTAGCTCTATTATGATAGGCCACCTTGTAGTTCCTTCTCTTGATAAAATGAAAATTCCAGCAACGCACTCATACATAGTAACTACTGAATTATTAAAAAAACAATTAGGTTTTCATGGTCTAGTGATAACGGATGGTCTTGAAATGGGAGCATTAAGTACCAATATATCTAATGAAGAATCTATTATTAGATCTATAGAGGCGGGTGCAGATATTTTGCTTCTACCTATTGATGTCGTAAATGCTGTACGTTCAATTAAAAGTGCTATTGATGATGGTAGATTAACTGAGCAGAGAATAGATCAGTCTGTTGAGAAAATATGGAGTATGAAAAGAAAAGCTGGTTTATTTTTAAGCAAAGGCCTTCCAAGCCTTGATACTATTAACAATATTGTAGGTTTAAAAAGCCATCAAAAAATAGCTAGTAAGATAGCACAAGAGTCAATCACGCTAATAAAAGATGATAGACAAGCTATTCCTATTAAGCCTGAAGAGATAAATAAATTATCTCATATTATATTAAGTATGGATGATAGAGCTAAGGACTACCTCAGTATATTATCTAAAGATATAAATAAGACAGTAAGAGGAACTCAAGAATATTTTTTAAACTATGCGTTGGATGATATTTTAATAGATTATTTTGTTGATAAAGTTTCAAATTCAGATATTATAGTTGTGTCAAATCTAGTAAGAATAAGGATGGATAAAGGTATTTCAACAATTGATAAATCTCACCTGGAATTTTTAAAAAAATTAAAGCAAAAGACTAATGCTCCTATCGTTGCTTTAGGATTTGGAAGTCCTTATTTGAATTCTTATGAGCATATTGATTCTTATATGCTTACCTATGGTTATGGAGATATTAGCGTTAAGGCTGCTGCGAATGCTTTATTTGGGAGAGAAGACATAACTGGTACATTACCGGTTGACCTTAATAAGAAATACCTACGTGGGACAGGTATTGAAAAACCTAAGAGAATATCTGAGTTTAAAAAAAAAGATAACTCTAAGTATAATTTAGAATCTGCTATTTCTGTCATCAATAAAGCTATTGATGATAAAGTTTTTCCAGGCGCACAAATATTTATATCAAAAGGAGAAGATGTTTTACTGCATTCAGGCTATGGTAAATATAGTTATGATTTAGATGCTAAAGTGGTTGATACTTCATCAGTTTATGACATTGCTTCGATTTCAAAAGTTATAACTACAGTTCCTCTAGTGATGAAGCTTGTCGAGAGAAGAAAAATATCGATCAATAATCATGTCAAAGAATATTATCCTTCATTTTCTGGAGAGTATAAAGACAAGGTTAAAATTTTACACTTGCTAACTCATTCATCGGGAATAGAAGGATATGTTAGATATTTTGAGATGCCCAACATAGCTAATCAACAAGATATTTTGAATGATATTTTAGATAGAGATTTAAAATTTAATCCTGGAAGTAGGTTTGAATATAGTGATTTGGGATTTATTTTATTAAAAAATATTATTGAAAAAACAAATAGAAGTAATTTTGAAAGTCTCGTTAAAAGATGGGTGCTAAATCCTTTAAAAATGGATAATACTTTTTATAATCCTAACTCCAATCAAATTAGCGATATAGTGCCTACCGAAATTGATAAAATTTTCAGAAATAGACTTTTGAAAGGAGAGGTACACGATGAGAATGCGTATATGATGGATGGAATATCTAGTCATGCTGGGTTATTTTCTAATGCATGGGATATGGCTATTTTTGCAAAGTTATTTTTAAATAAAGGTGTTTGGTTAGGTAAAAGGCATCTAGGCCATAGTACGGTTAGCAAATTTTTAAAAAAACAGAATAAGCCATATGGCTCTGATATGGCTGTTGGTTGGGATACTCCATCACTGTCAAATAGCTCAGCAGGTGACTATTTTTCTAATGGTAGCTTTGGACATTTAGGCTTTACAGGAACGTCATTATGGGTTGACCCTAAAGAAGAAATTATTGTTGTAATGTTAACTAATCGAGTTTATCCATCCAGAGAAGATAGAGGTATAAAAAAAGTTAGAAGAGATTTTCATAATGAGGTAATGAAAGAGATAATCAATTGACAGGTTTTGATTATCTAATTATTTCTATTTTCTTTTTAAGTATTATCATATTCTCATTATACCAGAATAGGAAATTAGATAACACTAATCAATCATATTTTCTTGCAGGTCAAAGTATGCACTGGATTGTTGCAATGCTTTCGATCGTTGCTACAGAAACGTCTGTTCTTACTTTTGTAGGAATTCCAGCAATGTCTTATGCGTCTAAAAATTGGAATTTCTTGCAAGTGGTGTTTGGCTATGTTTTTGGTCGTGTTTTAGTAGCATATATTTTTTTACCAATGTACTATAAAGAAGGTATAATTTCAATTTATCAAGTTATTGGCAATAAATATGGAAAATCAGTGCAGGAAACAGCTTCTATAGCATTTTTAATAACTCGTATTTTTGCTGATGGCATTCGATTTTTAGCAACTGCAGGGATCATTCATGTTATTACTGGATGGAACTTAGATATTTCAATAATAATTATTGGTGCTATTACAATTTTTTACTCTTCAATAGGAGGTTTGAAGACTATATTATGGATTGATGGATTTCAATTTTTTGTCTATTTAGCATGCGGTCTGATTGCTGTTTTTCACATACTTGGCCACCAATCATTTGATTATACTCAAATTCATCAAAATGGTTTTTTTGAGATAATAAACAGTTCAACTGGCTTCTTTTCTGCAGACAGTTTATTTATGTCAATATTAGCTGGTGCCTTTATGTCAATAGGCTCTCATGGTATTGATTATTTGATGGTGCAGAGAGTGATTAGTACGAAAAATATAGCCAGTGCCAGAAAAGCGATGATTGGAAGCGGCTTATTTGTTTTTATCCAGTTTTTTGTATTTTTATGTGTTGGCACGCTTATACTATCTGGCGGTTTTGATGTTTTTGATGTGTCGGATTTTAAAAAAGAACAAACAAATCATATTTTCCCTATTTATATTCGAGAATATATTCCATCTGGTTTAAAAGGGTTAATGTTAGCAGGTGTTTTGTCTGCGGCGATGTCTTCTTTGAGCTCTTCAATAAACTCATTATCTTCATCAACTATTATCGATATTTTTAAATCTGATTCTAACCCTACAAAGTCAATGTTTGTTTCATTGTTTTGGGGAATATTTTTAACATTATTTTGTTTAATTTTTGAATACGATCCTAAAGATTCTATAGTATTGCTGGCTTTAAAAATCACATCTTTTACATATGGAGGCCTAATTAGCTTGTTTCTTTTTGTAAGGTTAAATCTAGAGCTATATAAAGAAAGTATTATATTTAGTTATATTCTTTCAACTATTATTCTTCTTGTTTTAAGCTTTAATGGTATAAGTTGGGAATATTATATTGCGATTTCAATCATTGCAAACTTTGTTATCGCGCATAGTGCAAATTTTTTTTTATTAATAAAAGATAGGGCTCAAGATTAAACTTATAAAATATATTTTACTTTTTACTTTAATAGCTAATTGCGTTTTTTCGGGTAATGTTAGAAGCGTAGGATTGTCTACCCTATTTCAATATTCTGAGAAAAATAAATCTTTTTATTTAAATAATCAGTTTAACTTTTTAAAAGATAAAAAAATTGGTTTAATAATTAATCATACTTCAAAGATTCCTTTAAATGAACTAAAAGAATATGATTTTGATTTACCTGTTGCAACATACGATCTTTTTAAAAATTCAAATTTAAATGTAGTTCGAATATTTTCTCCAGAACATGGTTTTAAAGGTAATTATGCAGCTGGAGAAAAGGTTCCTTCAACATCAGAAGTTGTCAGTCTTTATGGTAATGATAGGTCGCCTAAAGATGAAGATCTTAAAGATATTGATGTCTTGATATTTGATATTCAAGATATAGGAGCTAGATATTACACTTATCTTAGTACAATGCATTTATGTATGGAAAAGGCTGCTGAAAAAAATATTTCTTTTATAGTTCTTGATAGGCCTAATCCCTTGGGACGTAAATTAGAAGGAGCTATTTTAGATTTGAATTATAGGTCTTTTGTTGGGATGAATCCTGTGCCAGCTAGACATGGTATGACAGCTGGTGAGATGGCTCTTTTTATACAACAAAATAATTTAATTAAAAATGCTGAACAATTGTCCCTTCAAGTTATTTCTGCTGCAAATTGGGAACCAGATTATAGTAGTGGTGGGCGCTGTAAAGCAGAGTTTGAACAAACATCTCCAAATATACCAACTTTAGAGCATGCACTAATGTATATAGGTACATGTTTATTAGAAGGCACTAATATATCTGAGGGTAGAGGGACTGATAATCCATTTAGGTTATTTGGAGCACCTTGGCTTGATTCTAAGTCACTTACAAAAAAATTAAATCAATTTAATTTTAAAAATATTGATTTCAGCGAAAAAATCTTTACTCCTAGCTCTTCCAAATATAAAGGATTAAAATGCAATGGAGTTCAAATTAAATTGAATGACCTTGACATAGATCCATTTAAGGTCGGAGTGATGATTATTAATGAAATATATAAAAATCATCCTGATAAATTTGAGTTTAAAGATGAGTTTTTTGATAAGCTTTATGGAAGTAATGATTTAAGATTAACAATATTAAATAGAAAAAGTTTAGATGACTTATTTGATAGCATAAATATTCAAAATGCTAATTTTAGTAAAAAAATGGTAACCATATATTAAATGCATACAATTGATCTAATAATAATTGTTATTTATTTAATTGGAATATTTTCAATAGGTTACTTTCTCAAAGGATATGTAAATAGTTTTGACGATTTTATGATTGCAAATAGCAAGATGGGTGTTGCATTAGGAGTTGCATCTATGGCAGGTACAGAGCTAGGGTTAATTACTGTGATGTACAATGCTGAAAAAGGATGGAGCGGTCAGTTTGCATCATTTCACATTGGACTTATTGCTTTTTTAGTAACATTAGTCATTGGATTGAGTGGTTTTGTTATTAGCAGACTTAGAGATTTAAATGTTAAGAGCATTCCTGAATTCTACAATCTAAGATACGGAAAAGATATACGAGTTGTCGGAGCTATTTTTTTAATTTTAGCTGGTGTTCTTAATATGGGAGTATTTTTAATAACTGGCGCAAAATTTTTAAAGGCAGTTTTTGGTGATTTGGGTGTTGAACTTAACTTTATTATGGTTGGTCTACTTATCCTTGTTTTATTTTATACAATGATGGGAGGTATGCTATCTGTAATTATAACAGATTATATACAGTTTGTTGTTCTATCTATTGGTCTTCTTATTGCAACCTTTATATCTATTTATGAAATTGGCTGGGTTAAAATATTTCATACATTTGAACAAGAAAGTGCATTTAATCCAATTTTAAATTCAGATTTTGGTTACGATTATATAGTGTGGATGGTAATTATTGGTTTTGGGAGTGCAGTAATATGGCCAACAGCTACTACGAGGGCTTTGGCAATGAAAGATTCTGATTCTGTTAAAAAGCAGTATGTGTGGTCTTCTATATCATTTCTAATCAGGTTTATGATTCCAAGTTTTTTAGGAATTTGTGCTTTTATTTATTTTAGTGAAAATGGACTTGAGGGGTCGATGGATTCACTTGAGGCAATGCCAACTTTTCTTGCAGAAATTCTGCCAGTTGGAATACTTGGCCTCGTAGTTGCTGGTATGTTATCTGCATTCATGAGTACTAATGATAGTTATTTGCTATGTTGGAGCACAATTATCACAAATGATATTATTTCACCGTTAGTTAAAGAAAAATTAAGTTCAAGTAAAAAAATATTTATTTCTCAAATTATTATTCTTTTGCTTGGGATTTATATTTTTTATTGGGGGTTAAGTTATACTGGAGAAGAAGATATATGGGACTATCTGGCTATAACTGGTTCTGTTTATTTTTCAGGGGCAATTTCATTGGTGGTCTTTGGATTATATTCAAAAGATGTAAATAAATACGGAGCTTACTGTTCTTTATTCTGTGGATTAATTGCATTATTAGGCTTATCTCCAATTAAGAGTTTTTTTAATATTAGTATTTCATCAGAGATGTTGAGTCTTATAGGTTTGTTTTCTGCTGTATTTATGATATTTTTTGGTTCATTTTACGGTAAAATTGTATTTGAGGATAATGATAAATGAATGAATGGATATTAATTTGGAAAACAGTTTTTATATTCGGACTTATTGCATTTATAATTATGTTTATTTTTGTGACTTATAAAGGGTTTTACGAAATTATAGAGTTATTAAAAAGAGATAAGGATTGAATTTTGAATGAAAAAATAGATTATAGTAAGAATTATAAGCGTACTATTTTCACATGGTCTTTTTATGATTTTGCTAATCAGCCTTATCCTACTATTATCATAACATTTATATATTCTAACTTCTTTACTAAAACTTTAGCTGCAGATTATCCGAATGGAGATGTTATGTGGCTTTTTGCTATTTCTATATGCGCGATTATAATCGCTATTCTATCACCCTTTATGGGTGCTATTGCAGATAGAAGTGGCTATCGAAAAACATATCTAATTTTATGCACATGGATATGCGTAATCTCAACCATATTTCTTTATTTTCCTATGCCTGGGCAAGTATTCTTTGCATTAGGCCTAGTGGTTATTTCAAATGCTGCATTTGAGATGGGACAAGTTTTTTGTAATTCTTATCTCCCAGATATTGCACCTAAAAATAAAATTGGTCGTATATCTGGATATGGCTGGTCACTTGGATATTTTGGTGGTTTAGTTGCACTAGCTATATGCTACTTGGTTTTTTATGCTCCCTCACAACCAATAAACCCTATTACAGGCAACCTATTAAATACAGATAATTTTGAGCAAGTTAGAGCAATGCCTATTTTTATTGCAATATGGTTTGGTTTATTTTCACTGCCAACATTTATATGCCTAAAAGATAGAAGAATAGATCGATCTAAGAAAGCTTCAATTAAAAAGTCCTACCAAGAATTAACGAAGACGTTTAAAGAAATAAAAAAATATAAAAACATTGGTAAATTTTTAATTGCAAGGATGCTTTATAATGATGCAATCCTAACAATATTTAGTTTCGGGGGAATATATGCTGGTGAAAAATACGGCTGGGAAGCTGGGATGATGCTTTTATTCGGAATAATATTAAATGTTGGAGCTGGAGCTGGAGCCTTTTTGTTTGGTTTTTTAGATGATAAGATAGGGGCAAAAAGAACAATACAAATTAGTAATTATGCTATTTTTGTTGCGGTAGTTATAGCTATACTCGCTCCAACTGTTGAGTGGTTTTGGCTTGCAGGAATAATTATGGGAATTGCTTCAGGGCCTAATCAATCTGCAAGCAGATCTTTAATGGGCCGCATTATACCAAAAGGTAAGACCAATCAATTTTATGGTTTTTATGCCTTTTCTGGCAAGGCAACATCTTTTGCGGGTTTTCTTTTGTTGGGACTTGTGAAATTGATTACAGGTTCTCAAGAAATAGGTATGTTAGCTGTTAGTATGTTGCTAATTGGAGGTATATATCTTCTATCTTCAGTAAGTGATAATTCTCATAACTAGATCAAAAAAAATAAAAAACCACTTATATCAATCACTTAACAAATTACTTTAAGTATTTACTTGCATATATTCTCGTTATATTTTTAAATTACATGTAAGTTATGAAAACAATTTCATTTACACTCGTATTTGCTTCTATAATCGCCATATACAGCACTACTGACTCCAGATCTGAACATTTAGTTAAAATTTCATTCACCGTTCCTGAGCTTAATAATTCAGATACAAAAAATGTGTTTAGCCAAAGAATATCGTCTATCAACGGAGTTAAGCGTAATAATTCTGACATAGAAACTGGTAGTGTTGAGTTGGTTGTTGATTATAGCGAGTTTTCAATTGGCGATCTCAAAACATCATTCGACAAATCTGGCTGGTCTTATGAAAATGCATCTATTGAAGACGTATACTAAAGTACTTGTATATCCTCTCACAGAATTCTAATTTTAGTCATAGGGAAAACATTCTATGGCTAATAAAATTATAGCAACAAATCGTAAGGCTTATCATAACTACCATATTCTTAAAAAATATGAATCAGGTATTGTTTTGCTAGGTTCTGAAGTTAAATCTATTCGACAAGGTGGAATTAGCATTAAGGAGTCATATATACGTTTTATTAAGAATGAGCTTTTTGCTATTGGAATGAATGTTTCTGAGTACTCGCATCAAGGTTACTCTAGCCATGACCCGCAAAGAGTGAAAAAATTATTGTTAAATAAAAAAGAAATAATTGATGTCAAGGAGTCCATTGATCAGAAAGGCCATACGATTGTGCCTACAAGTGTTTATTTGAAAAATGGAAAAATTAAGGTAGAATTTGGTATCGCTAAGGGTAAGAAATTATGGGATAAGCGAAAGGATAAGATGGATAAGGATATTAAGCGAGATATAGATAGAAAATTAAAGGGTAGAATATGAAGCTTCCAGATTTAAACACTCAGATGGATTTAATCAAGAAGGGTACAGAAGAGATTATCCCTGAAGAAGAACTTGTTAGAAAAATTGAAAAATCTATTAAGAATCAAAAGCCTTTAGCTGTTAAGTGTGGTTGCGATCCTAGTAGACCAGATTTGCATTTAGGTCATGGTGTTATTCTTAAAAAGATGAGAGACTTTCAAGATTTAGGCCACGATGTCACATTGTTGATTGGAGACTTTACAGCAATGATTGGAGATCCGACGGGTAAGAATAAGACAAGACCTCAGCTAACAATTGAAGATACTCAAGTAAATGCCAAGAGCTATCTTGATCAGGCAACTAAGATTTTAGACCCTAAAACATTGATTACAAATAATAATTCTAACTGGCTAGGAAAAATGAATTTTAATGATATAATTACTCTTGCTTCTAAATATACAGTTGCCCGAATGTTAGAGAGGGATGATTTTACAAAAAGATATAAGTCAGGTTCTCCAATAGCTCTGCATGAATTTCTTTATCCTTTAGCTCAAGGTTACGATAGTGTTGTTATGAAAACAGATATTGAGCTGGGGGGGACTGATCAAAAGTTTAATTTGCTTGTTGGTAGAGATCTTCAGAAAGACTCTGGCCAAGATCCTCAAGTTATTATAACAACGCCTATTATAGAAGGACTGGATGGCGTTGAGAAGATGTCTAAGAGCAATGATAACTACATTGGTTTTACAGATACTGCAGAAGATATGTTTGGTAAGGTCTTATCTATACCGGATGAATTAATTCTCAAATACTATGAATATTGCTCTGATTGCTCAGTTGAAGAATTAGCTGATTTTAAAAATAGATCTGATGGTGGTAATCCTAGAGATATGAAACGTGAGCTTGCTTGTAAGATTATAGAGGTTTATCATTCAAGGGAAGACTCTAAAAGAGCAATGGAGCACTTTGATCAGGTTTTTGTAAAAAAAGCGATTCCTGATAATATCGACGAGTATACTATGAAATCATCAGAAAGGCTGCTTGATGTTTTATCTAAAAATAGTATGGTTGATAGTAAAGGAGAGGCGAAGCGTCTTATTAAGCAAGGTGCTATCAAAATTGATGATGTTAAAGTGACTGACATTAATCTTTCTATCGATGTTAAAGAGCAAGTTATCAAATGCGGTAAACGTAAATTCCTTAAAATAGTCCAATGAAAAAACCTGAGCGTGCCATTGTAAGGGTGTCTGCATGTGGCATTTTTGCTAAGCCAACCTTTAAATCTGAAATGATTAGTCAAGGCCTTGTATGGGAAGAGGTTCTTATATCTGATAAAAAAAATAATTGGTATAAGATTCAGCTTAAGCATGATGGATATCAAGGCTGGATACATGAAATGTATCTAAATCATGATAAGAAGACTGTA
>MDSV01062290.1_pt1 | contig 15097 bp, 16 predicted proteins | sample 810851 | NCBI WGS metagenome assembly MDSV01 (sample SAMN05326640, study PRJNA326480) | marine metagenome | isolation source: seawater | place: Atlantic Ocean: North East | collected 2012
GATCCTTGACCTGGAAATACTAAAGCTCTCATTTTTAGTAGGTATACACGCAATTTATTAATGTTGAAATGCTAAATTTATAATAGTATAAATCGCGCTTATATTATTAGTAATTTATATGAATTTCTACGAACATACAATTGTAGCTAAACAAAACCTTTCTCAAAAGGACATTGACGATATTGAAAAAAAATATGAGGATATTATTAATAAGAACTCAGGGAAAGTACTCAAAGTTGAAAAGTGGGGACTTTTAAATTTTAAGCGAAAAATTAGAAACTACACTAAAGGTCATTTTTTGCATTACAAATTACAAGGTCAAAAAGGCACTTTAGAGGAAATAAAGAATAAAGCTAAAATGGACAATAATGTTATTAGATTTTTGACAGTAAGATATAAAAAATTAGATTTGAAAACAGAATATTTTTCAAAAGGTAAAAATTAATGAAAAAAAGAAAAAATAATTTTAAAAATTCAAAAAATTCATTGAACAAACTTAGCCTATTTCAAAAGAGTGACTCGAGATTTTCTAGAAAATGTCCATTTTCTGTTAAAAACGCGCCGGTAATAGATTATAAAAATATTGCTTTACTGCAGAAATATATAACTGAAACAAACAAAATTATAACTTCAAAAATAAGCAGTGTTTCACTTGGTAAACAAAAAAAATTAGCTAGAGAAATCAAAAAAGCTAAAATTTTGGGAATTTTATAAATTATGGAAGTAGTTTTATTGGAGAACATCGCAAAACTAGGTAAAATTGGAGATCTTGTTAAGGTCAAAAATGGATATGCAAGAAATTTTTTACTTAAAAGAAATAAAGCCTTAAGAGCTAATAAAGAAAATATCGAGTTAGTTAATAAAAATAAATCAGAGCTAAATAAAAAAAATGTTGAAATAAAAAACAAGTTTATTGAAAAATCAAATAAAATTAAGAATAAAAAAATAAAGGTCTATAAAGCTATAAAAGAAAATGGAGATTTATATGCCTTAATTAAACCTAAAGAAATTTCAAAATTAATACAAGATGAATTGAAAGCTGAGATAGGACCATCAGCAATAATTATCAAAAAAGATATTAACAAAATTGGTCAGTTTGAGGTTAATATAAACCTGCATTCCGAGGTGCAAACAAAAATATTTCTAGTTGTAGAAAAGTTGGATAAATTAGCTAATAAATAATTCTCCACAGGTTGAAAAAAAAGTGTGTAACTTAACGTTTTAATCATAAATTATTATATTAATATTAATTTATGGAGAAACTTGAAATTCACTCTAAATTACAAAAAAATCAGGAGATCCCATCAAATATTGAGGCCGAACAGCATTTACTTGGTTCGGTTTTAGTTAATAATGACATTATTGATGAAATAGCCAATATTATAAATGCCGAAAAATTTTATGATCCAATTCATTTAAAGATTTATCAGGTAATTAACAATTTAAATAGCAAGGGAATGATTGCAAATCCAATTACTTTAAAAAATTTTTTCGAAAAAAATCAAGAATTAGAAGAAGTTGGAGGAGTTGAATATCTTGTAAAATTAACTAGATTTTCATCATCAGTGAAGCAAGCTATAGATTATGCAAAAATTGTACATGAAAATTACGTAAAGAGAGAACTTGTCAAAATTTCACAAAATATTAAAGACGATACACTAAGCACTGATGACGAAAAATCATCTGATTTAATAATTGAAGATGCTGAAAAACTTCTATTTGATTTAGCAGAGCGAGGATCATTCTCTCAATCTTTTATGAAATTTAATTTTGCATTAGATCAATCAATAAATATGGCAGAGCAGGCTATGAAAAATGATCAAGGAATAGTTGGTGTTCCTACAGGTCTTAAAGACTTAGATGAGAAATTAGGTGGTTTGCATAAATCAGATCTTGTTATAATAGCTGGTAGACCATCCATGGGTAAAACGGCATTAGCTACAAACATCGCTTATTACGCAGCAAAAAATATTCAGGATAAAGAAAAAAAATCCTCAATAGCTTTTTTTTCACTAGAAATGTCATCAGAACAATTATCTACTAGAATATTATCGGAACAATCTAGAATAAAATCTAACGATATAAGAAGAGGAAAGGCTACAGAGGAAGAATTAGGAAGGTATATAGAAACTTCGAGAGATATTTATGATCTTCCACTTTATATTGATGAAACACCAGCAATTACAATTTCAACTTTAAGCAACAGAGCTAGAAGAATAAAAAGACTCTTCGGATTAAGTTTGATAGTTGTTGACTATATTCAACTTATGAGAACTAACTCGAGGAAAAACGAGGGAAGAGTTCAAGAAATTTCAGAAATTACACAGGGTCTTAAAGCACTAGCAAAAGAACTTGGTGTGCCTGTTTTAGCATTGTCACAGCTATCAAGAGCAGTTGAGCAAAGAGATGATAAAAAACCACAATTGTCAGATTTAAGAGAATCAGGCTCAATCGAACAAGATGCCGATGTAGTTTTATTTGTTTATAGGGAGGAATATTATGAAGAAAAAAGACAACCGAAACTTGGTTCAATTGAGCACGCTGAGTGGCAGTCGAAAATGAATGATATTGCCGGCCTAGCTGAAATACTTATAGGAAAACAAAGACATGGTCCCACAGGAAATGTTCAAGTGGAATTTGAGGGTATGTACACTAAATTTAAAGATTTAAATCGAACATAAATTAAATTTTTATTTTTCTTAGATTATAGGATATATCTAATTGAACTCTATGCTTTTAAGAATCTACAATAAATTTATTTCTGATTTTAGTAAAATTACTTTATTCTTAATTTCGCTCACTATAATTGTATCTTTTTATTACTCAAAAAACTTTAATTTAGACGCTTCTTCCGATGCTTTGTTATTAGAGGGAGATAAAGATTTAAAATATTTAAGAGAAATTAATGAAAGATATGGTTCAAAAGATTTTCTATTTTTGACTTACTCGCCTATTAAAAGTTTTACTGATGAGGAAACTATTATAAATATTCAACTTCTTAAGTCAAAAATAGAAAGGTTATCGTGGGTTGATAGTGTTGTTACAATTACCGACGTTCCTTTATTAAAAAGCAGTGATGAGCCTTTGATGGAAAGATTAAAGAATTATAAAACTTTAACATATCCAAATATTGATAAAAGTAGAGGATTTGAGGAAATTTTAAATAGCCCGATTTATAAAGATTATGTGATAAGCAAAGATGGTAAGACCTCGGGAATAGTTGTTTATTTAAAAGTCGACGAAAGACTGAAAGAATTCATAAAATTAAAAGAAAAATATATTTTTGAAAAAAAAGAAAGAAAACAAAGTAATTTAGAAAAAGAAAAATATAAAGAATTTTTGAAAGAGTACGAAAATTATAAAAATCTTTATAATAAAAGAAATAACCAAAATATTGCAGAAATAAGAGAGATTATAAATAAATATGGTGAGAACGCCAAGATCCATTTAGGAGGAATTCCTATGATAGCGGATGATATGATGAGTTATATAAAAAATGATATTGTAGTTTTTGGTATTGGAGTTTTTATTTTTATTATTTTAACTCTGTGGTTCATATTTAGAAATATTAAGTGGGTTGTAATGCCTTTATTAGGATGCGCTACATCAGTGATAATTATGATTGGCTTATTGGGATTTATGGGATGGAAAGTAACAGTAATATCTTCTAACTTTATCGCATTGATGCTTATTCTTAATATGGCAATGAATATTCACGTGACCGTAAGATTCTTGCAATTAAAAAAAGAATTTCCAAACTTATCTAAAAGTGAAGCTGTGTTAGAGGCTAGTAAAAAAATGATAATGCCAATCCTTTATACTGTTTTAACCACAATTTGTGCATTTTTATCTTTAATATTTAGTGGAATTAAACCAATTATAGATTTTGGATGGATGATGACTTTAGGTTTAATCATTTCCTTAGCTGTTACATTTTTTCTTCTACCATGTTTGTTAAATATTTTTTCATCTGAAAATGAAATTAATATTAAAGATACTGAAAAATCCTTTATTACAAAAATTCTTGGTTCTATAGCCAAAAGTAATAATATTTTTTTATTTGGGATTACTTTTATAATTATTATCGCTAGTTTCATAGGTATTACGAAGCTTCAGGTAGAAAATAGTTTTATAAATTATTTTGATAAAGAAACCGAAATTTACAAAGGAATGAAAAAAATTGATGATGAACTTGGTGGAACAACGCCGTTAAATGTAATAATAAAATTTCCGACGAAGAAAATAGATGAAAAAGATGATGATGAGTTTTCAGAATGGGATGAAGATAATGAACCTGACTCAGATAAAGCAAAATATTGGTTTACACGAGATAAAATGGATAAAATTCTACAAGTGCACGATTATTTAAACTCGTTACCCGAAGTTGGTAAGGTCCTTTCATTTGGTTCAATTTTGAGAGTTGCTGAGGATTTAAATAAAAAGAAGTTGCAAAGCTTAGAAATAGCAGTTTTATACAGTAAAATCCCTGTTGAAATAAAGAGAGAAGTTATTTCGCCGTATATATCTGTAGAAGAAAATGAAGCTAGAGTTGCCATTAGAATAAAAGATTCTTTAGAAAACCTCAGAAGAAATGATTTAATTAAAAAGATAGACGATGAACTTAATACTAAATTAGGATTAAAGAAAGAAGAATATAAATTATCTGGAGTATTAATTTTATTTAATAATTTATTACAAAGTCTATTTAAATCACAAATTCTTACTTTGGGTATAGTGATGTTAGGAATATTATTTATGTTTTTTATATTGTTTAGAAATTTGACATTGTCATTTATTGGTGTCGTACCAAACTTTATAGCTGCTTTTTTTATTCTAGGTATTATTGGTTTAGCTGGTATTCCTTTGGATATGATGACAATTACTATAGCTGCAATTACTATTGGTATAGCAGTCGATAATAGTATTCATTACATTTATAGATTTAGAGAAGAGTTTGAGAAAATTAATAATTACAATAAAACGTTAGACAGATGTCATAGCACTGTAGGTATTGCAATTTTAAATACCTCAATAACAATTGTTTTTGGTTTTTCAATTCTTGTATTGTCTAATTTTATTCCAACAATTTATTTTGGTGTCTTTACGGGGATTGCTATGCTATTAGCCATGATTTCAGTTTTAACTTTACTTCCGAAGCTATTGTTAGTTTATAAACCTTTTGGTGAAGAAAACGATAAAATCTTATAATGAGTGATTTTCTTGAAAAGATTATAGGCAATATAAATATATTTGATATTTTTTTTTTAATAATATTAATTTATTTTACTGTACAATGTTTTTTAAAAGGATTTTCTTTAAGTTTAATTTCTTTTATGAAATGGGTTCTATCAACAATAATAACAATTATTTTAGTACCAAAATTTCAGCCGACAGTTAGAGAATATATAGAGTCAGAATTTATTAACAATATTGGTATAGGGATAGTGATTTTTATTGTAACCCTTTTTTTTATTATTGTAATTGGAAAAGCATTAGGTAGAGCAGTAACCTGGACTGGTGTTGGCTCCATAGATAAAATTTTTGGTATGATTTTTGGTGTATTTAAAGGTTATGTGGTAGCGGTGTGTATATTTTCAATATTAAATTGGTTTTATCCTTACCAGAATTGGGGTATATCAGCTGAGGATGCTGTTACTTTTAATTTAATTAATAAAGGAAGTGAAATATTAATAGAAGAATTTCCTTCCAGTGAAGATTTCATTGATACGAAAGAAAAAATTGAAAAAATTTAAAAAAGATAGGCTTCGGGAAGAATGTGGAGTATTTGGTGTATCTAATCACGAAGATGCAGCTAGATTAGTTGCATTAGGTTTACATTCTTTACAACACAGAGGTCAAGAAGGATGTGGTATAGTATCTTTCGACGGTAATAATTTTCATTCTGAGAAACGTCAAGGTCTAGTGGGTGATCATTTTACAAATATAGAGACTATTAGAAAATTACCAGGAAATTCGGGGATAGGTCATAATAGATACTCTACAACAGGCGGAACTTCATTACGAAATATTCAACCATTTTTTGCAGATTTATATCAAGGGGGTTTAAGTATTGCTCATAATGGCAATTTAACAAATGCAATATCGCTTAGAAATGACCTTGTAAAGAATGGATCAATTTTTCGAACTACAAGTGACACTGAAACTATTGTTCAATTAATCGCGAAATCTAAAAGAGAAAAAATTTTAGATAAAATTACTGAGGCCTTATTTAAAATTCAAGGTGGTTTTGCTCTGATAATACTCACAAATAAAAAGCTTATAGGTATTAGAGATCCATTGGGAATTAGACCATTGGTAATAGGTAAACTAAATGGATCATATATTTTCACTTCTGAAACTTGCGCACTAGATATAGTCAATGCTAAGTTTGTAAGAGAGGTAGAAAACGGTGAGATGGTGGTTGTTGAAGATAACGAGTTGAAAAGTTATAAACCCTTTATAAAAGTAAAAAAAAGACCTTGTGTTTTTGAATATATTTATTTTGCAAGACCTGATAGCATTTTAGATGGTGAATGTGCTTATGAATATAGAAAAAAATTAGGAGAACAGCTTTCTAAAGAAAATAATGTAAGTGCTGATATAGTGGTTCCAGTCCCTGACTCTGGTGTTCCAGCTGCAATTGGTTTTTCTCAGGCGTCAGGAATTAAATTTGAACTGGGATTAATAAGAAATCATTACGTAGGAAGAACCTTTATTGAACCAACACAAACTATAAGAAGTTTAGGTGTAAAATTAAAATTAAGCTCAACTAAAAGTATAATAAAAGACAAGTCTCTGATACTTATAGATGACTCTTTGGTCAGAGGAACTACTTGTAGTAAGATTATTAAAATGCTTTACAAAGCTGGGGCTAAAGAGGTGCATGTCAGGATTGCTTGCCCAGAGATAAAATATCCAGATTTTTATGGAGTTGATATGCCAACTAAAAAAGAACTATTATCAAGCAATAAAAACATAGGTGAAATTTGCGATTATCTTGGTGCTTCTTCTGTTAAATTTTTATCTCTTGATGGTTTATACCTCGCCTTAAAAGGAGAGAAAAGAAACAATAATTACCCACAATTTAGTGATCATTATTTTACTGGAGAATATCCTATTAAGCCACTTGATAAATTAGGTAGTGAAAAAATTAAACAGTTATCTTTATTAAGCAATAAGTCAAACACCTAATTAATCTTTAAAAGTTTACTCTTTTCACTAACAACAAATAAATTTTTTTCAATAAATAAAAAATCACTTGAGATTATGAAAGGTTTTTTTCTAATGGATAAAATCTCTAAATTATTTAGACTTAATTCAAAAAAATACGAATTATTTGAAACTAATATTAAATTTTGATTAGAAAGGTAAATGTTTTTTATATTTTTTAGTTCTCTTTCATATTTTTTTTTTGTAGTTTTTTTTAATATTTCACTAATTTTTTTTTTAAATAATATTTGACCTTTATTCAGATCAATAATTACTAAGTCGTTTTCTTTAGTGCAGAGGAAAATAATATTTTCTGATACAATGGGTCTCGTAGAAGAGTTTATAAACAATTCCCACTGATTTAAGCCATTATCGGTATACACAGAAAGTTTTTTTTCAGTAGTAATTATAATTTTGTCATTATGAACTACTAGAGGCTTAGCGACAAATACTAGTTCGTTTTCCTCATTAAAATTTCTAAACCAGTTAATTACTTTTTTTCCGTTTAAGTCTAATGAATAAAGATTTCCAATTGTACTCAATAATAATAAATTATTATTTTTATCAATAGCTAAATTATTGTGAAACTTTGAAACTGCTTTAGCGGGCATCGTATAAAGTTCATCAACTTTGTCTCCAGTTTCAGAATTGACAAGAATTACTTTATTTTTTTCATCTGTTAAAAATAAAATGTTATTAATCAATTTAATATTTGACCGGAACGGTATTAAATAATTTTTTGCCCAATTCAGTTTTTTCGATTTATAATTTAAAGAATAGATGTATCCTAAATTATCAGATGCTATAATTTGATTATATGCGATAATTAAGTTGATATTTTTTTTTATGTTTTTAAATTTTTTTTTATAAAAGTTATATTTAAATATTATCCTTCTTTCTGCTAAAGAGTAAACTCCGATATTTCCTTTTTTATCTGAAAAAATTATATTCTCGTTAGAATATAAAATATTTTTGTTTATAGGTGATTTGGTCAACTTACCTAATTTCTCATAATTACCTTTATTTGAAAAACTAAGGTGGCCAATTTTATTTCCATTGTTTAAAAATTTTTGTTCCCAATTATTATAAGAAATAATTTTTCCTAAGGTTAATGACTTACCTTCAATTAAATCAATATCTTCTAAAACGCTATCTTTTTTTTTAAATATATCTTCTAAATTTTTATTGTTAATTTTTTTTGATTTTATATTTTGCTCAGAGCCTGTCCATATACTTGATTTGTCATTAAATGAACAGCTTATTAAAACTAAGCATAAAGAGAAAATTTTCAATATATTTTTCATTTACTCTTAGTTGAGGTTTGCACCGAACTGTTTTGCTTTCTCAAATTGATTCTTAGAAATATAATATTTTTGCACATAATCTAAAGCTGTTTTTTTCCAAATCGAATTGGACTTAATTATTGGATTTAGACTATCAAGTAAAATATTTTCACTAATATCATCTCCTAAATAAAATGTTTTTTTAATAATGAAAAGATTTTGCATCTCTTTATCAAGTTTACTTTTATAAATTACTTGATCAAATAAGTTTAACACCTTTTTTTTATCATCAATTAATTTGTGTTCAATTATAAGATTCAACGCTGAAGGAGAGTAAAAATTGTTTTTTTCGTCAATGATGGAAAGCAATATATTCCTCGCTTTTGATTTTTTTTCTGTTTCTATAAATATTTTAGCAGAATTGAAATTTTCAGATATTTTAATGACCCTTTTTTTTTTAAATTCATTTATAGCTATACCTGAAAAAATACAAATAATTATAAAGACTGAAAAAATTATCAATTTTTTTTTATTTTTATTTAAAAAATCTGAAAAATTAAATTTTTGTTTTTCTAAATTTTCATCCATGATTAATAGCTATTTTTATTGGTAGGGAATTTTTGAGTTATAACGTCTTTTGAAAACATCTTAGCTGATTTTCTTATTAAATACTCAAAGTTTGAATATTTTTTTACAAATCTTGGATAAAATCCACTTAATCCTAAAATATCGTCAGTTACAAGTATTTGGCCATCGCAAAATGCGGATGAACCTATTCCAATAGTTGGAATTTTAATTGTTTGTGTAATTTTTAATGAAGTTCTTTTTGATATACATTCTAATACTATCGAGAAGGCACCAGCTTTTTCTATTTTCTTAGCTTCGTTTATAAGTTTTTTTTGCTCTGTAAGTGTTTTTCCTTCAGCTCTAAACTTGCTTTTAAATTGTGGAGTATAACCTATATGACCCATAACATTTATTCCTGAACCAACCAAAGCTTTCACTATCTTTAGATTTTTTGTATTATTTTCAATTTTTATTGCATCACACTTTGTTTTTTTTAAGATTAATTTAGCATTTTTTTTCGCTTGATTAATACTTTTATAACTATTTTTGGGCATATCTACTACTAGCAAAGATTTAGAAATCCCTTCTTTAACAGATTTTGCATGATTAATAATAGTGTTTAAACTAAGTATATGTGTATTTTTCATTCCGTATAATACATTTGCCATAGAATCTCCTACTAGAACTAAGTCACAAAACTCATCAATTAATTTAGCTACATTTTTTGAATAAGATGTTAAACAAACTAATTTTCTTTTATTCTTTTTATTTTGAAATTTTTTAATTTTAATATTCTTCATTCTAACTCTATTGTACTTGGTGGTTTCGAAGTAACATCATAGACTACTCTGTTAATTCCTGAAACTCCATTGATAATTTTGCCTGATACCTCTGAAATAAACTCATTAGGAAACTTATAGCTAGAGGCTGTCATACCATCTTCAGATGTAACAGCTCTTAGCAAACAAATATATTCAAATGTTCTACCGTCGCCCATTACTCCAACAGTCTTAACTGGTAGAAGTGCTGCGTAAGCTTGCCAAATCTCATTATAAATTTTTTGTTTAATTAAAAAATTAATATATATTTCATCAGCTTTTTGTAATATTTTTATTTTTTCTTTTGTTATTTTTCCTATAATTCTTATTGCTAATCCTGGACCTGGAAAAGGATGTTTATTAATTATTGAGCTACATATATTTAGAGCTCTACCAAGATTTCTTACCTCATCTTTAAATAACTCTTTTAATGGCTCAATTAATTTTAATTTCATTTTTTTTGGCAAACCTCCAACATTATGGTGAGATTTAATTTTAGCAGTTTTGCTGCCAGTTGAAGATTTACTTTCTATTATGTCTGGATACAGCGTGCCTTGAGCTAAATATTTAACATTTTTAATCTTCTTAGCTTCTTTTTCAAAAATTTTAATAAATAAGTTTCCTATAATTTTTCTTTTTTTTTCAGGGTCTTTTACATTTCTTAATTTATTCAAAAAAATATTTTTAGCATTTATCAATTTAATATTTAATTTATATTTTTTTTTAAAAAGTAAGTATGAATCTTTAAATTCATTCTTTCTTAATAGCCCCGTATCTACCATCAAACAAATCAAGTTTTTTTTAACAGCTTTATTTATTAGTATTGCTACTACACTACTGTCGACACCACCTGACAAAGCACAAATTACTTTATCATTTTTAATTGTTTTCTTAAGTTCTTTTATAATATTTGTCTTTTCATTTCCCATAATCCAATTTTTTTTTGCCCTGCAAACGTTAAAAATAAAATTTTTTATTAGCTGTTTTCCATTTTCTGTATGAGTAACTTCAGGGTGAAATTGAATACCAAATATTTTTTTTGTTTTGTGTTGTATCGCTGTGAATTTTGAATTATCAGTTGAAGCTATGTTAATAAACATTTTTGGTAATTCTGTTACAGCATCTTGATGGCTCATCCATACAATGGATTTTTTATTTTTGTAAAAATTTTTAGTTAATATAGAATTTTTTTTTTGTTTGATAACAGCTTTCCCAAATTCTCTTTTATTTTTATTTCTTTTTATTTTGCCTTTAAATATTTTGGTAATAAGTTGCAGCCCATAACATATTCCTAAAATTGGTATATTTTTTTTAAAAACCTCAGTTGATACTTTCGGGTATTTTCTACTGATGACTGTTGCAGGGCCACCAGATAAGATGATTCCTTTAATGTGGTCATACTTTTTTATTTTGTGAAATTCTCTTAGATTTATTACTTCGCAATAAACATTAAACTCTCTAATTCTTCGTGCTATTAATTTGGTAACCTGAGAGCCAAAATCAACGATTATAATGCTGTCTCTAATATTACTATCAACGCTTTCGATCATTTATTTTTTTAATAAATTATCTAATTTTTTTTGGAGCTTAGAAGACTCTAAACATCTCTTATTACAAATTGATTTAAAATTTTCTATAAGTTTTTGACTTTCTGTATAATCAGATTTTCTTATTTTCAATAGAACTAAATCATAAACCGCTTCTTCATTTTTCGGGTTTAATAGAATAACTGTCTTTAAGTTTGATTCTTCTAATTCATCATTTTTTTTTTTATTATAAATTTTTGCGAGATATAAGTATGAATTTTCACTTTTTGGATTATAAACAATGTCCTGTTCAAATTTAAACTTAGCCTCATCAAATTTTTGATCATCGAAAAGATCTTTTCCTTTGCTAAAAAAACTTTTGTCAGCTGTAGCTGATATTATTAAGAAAAAATAAATGATAATACTTTTGATGAAAATAATTTTCATAACTTATAATTTACAGCACTCCCAATAATTTCAACACTATGAACCATACTTTCATAAAATCCAGCTTTAGTTATTTTAATAAACTTAGATTTTTTTTGAATTTCTTGTATTTTTCCTGCACCTATATAACCCATAGAGGATCTCAATCCTCCCTGCAATTGATAAATTATATTTGAAACTTTACCTTTATATTGCACCCTACTCTCTACACCCTCTGGTACAAATTTTGATTTATTTTTATGTTTTTTTTGAAAATATCTCTCTGATGATCCTGAGGACATAGCTCCAATTGAACCCATACCTCTATAAAGTTTATAAATTTTGTTTTTTAACTTAAATTTTTTTCCTGGACTCTCCTCCGTTCCCGCAAAAATGGATCCCATCATAATTGCATCTGCTCCAGCTGCTAAAGCTTTAATAATGTCACCTGAAAATTTTATTCCACCGTCTGAAATAATTTTGATATTCTTTTTATTCATAGCCTTTTTAACATTTAATATTGCTGTTATTTGAGGGACACCAATTCCTGCAACCATTCTTGTAGTGCATATTGATCCAGGTCCTATTCCAACTTTTAAAATATCAGCACCTGAATTGTATAGTAATTTTGCAGCTTCCGCGGTAGCTATATTTCCTGCACATAGAGTTAAATTTTTTGAAAATTTTTTTATTTTTTCTAATATTTTAAGAACATTTTTACTGTGACCGTGTGCGGTATCTATTACAAGCATATCTACACCAGAGTCAATTAATTGTCTTGCTCTAATTAATTCTTTTTCTGAAGTCCCGACCGCTGCGCCTACTTTTAAATTATTTTTTTTTACTTTTTTTATTTCTGCACATTGATCCTTAATTCCCAAGTTTCGATGAATAATACCTAATCCGCCATTTTTAGCCATAGCTACAGCCATTTTTGACTCTGTAACTGTATCCATAGCAGATGAGATAAAAGGTAATTTAAGATTTATTGAATTAGATAAGCTTACATTTAAATTCGTATTTGCCGGAGTTACTGAAGAAAACCGAGGTAATAACAGCACGTCATCAAAAGTTAAAGCTTCTTTTATCGGTTCCATATAAACTTATATACAATTTTATAAATTTATAAAGTCTTAATTCCTTTGCAGTGTATATAAGTCTCTTTGGAATAATCTTTGCTAGATTCGGGTTTGAAAAAGTTAACTTTTTTAAATTTCTTTTGAGCTAATTTTTTAACATTAATGAAATCTAAACCATTAAAAAGCTTTGAAATAACAACACCATTATGCTTTACAACGAATCTTGAGAACTCTATTACTTCAGCACATAATGCGTTCGTCCTTATACAGTCAAGATCTTTATTACCAGTAGTATCAGCAGCCATATCTGAAACGAGCACATCTGCTTTATTTTTAAGAGATTTCAATATTGTATCTTTAGAACTTTCTTCCAAAAAATTACAATGTAAAAAGTCAACCCCCTCTATTTTTTCCATCTCTTTCATATCTATAGATAAGATTTTACAATTATTAACGTTTTGTTTTATCATTTGAGACCACCCACCTGGATAGCTCCCTAAATCAATTATCGATTTACAATTTTTCAAAAAATTAAATTTTTTGTCCAATTCTAATAATTTATAAGCTGACCTCGATCTAAATCCTGAGCTTTTTGCTTTTTTAAAATATTGATCTCTATGTTGTTTTATAATCCAGTTTTTCGAACTTTTGTTTTTTTTCATTATAAAATATCTTCATGTTCTTCCTCTGTATTTTCTAAAGAAACTAATTTTTTATTTCTATTATATGTAAAGCAAGCTATTGGTATTGATAATAAATATAATATACTGAAAGCTATTAATGTTTCAAATGTAAAAAAAATTAAAGTGATTAGTGATATTCCAATTCCTAAAAGAATAAAAATTGTTAAAGTTGGTTTAATTTTAATTTTTTTAAATGAGTAAGTCGGTATTTTGCTAATCAAAAGTATAGCTACTATTAAAGTAAATATAGGAACAAAGTAAGTGAAATTAATAAGTAAATTAATTTCTGACAACTCTAACACTAAAGGTGATAAAATTAATAAAGCACCAATAGGAGAAGGAACGCCCTCGAAATAATTTTGTTTCCAAGAGTCACCACTTTCATATTTAGTCAAATTAAATCTTGCTAATCTTAGAACACAACAAACGGAGTAGATTAGTGTTACAGCCCAACCTAATTTCCCAAAATTACTTAATTCCCAAAAATAAATTATAAAAGCCGGTGCTATACCAAAACTTACAAAATCTGTTAAAGAATCCAACTCTTTTCCAAATTCTGATGTGCCTTTTATCAATCTCGCTATTCTCCCATCAAGTGCATCAAGTATTGCAGCTAAAATTACAAATATTACGGCTAATTTAAAATTTAGATCAATTGAAAATTTAATTGAACTTATACCAAGACACACACCAGCTAATGTAAGTATATTTGGTAAAACATATCTTGTTTTCTTAGATTGAACAATTTTAAATTTTTTGTCTTGCATCACTCTTTAGCCAATAAACTTTCTCCAGCAGTTACATTTTGTCCAATTTTAGCTAATACCTTTTTATTGCTAAAAAACAAATCTACCCTACTGCCAAATCTAATCATTCCAATTCTTTCGCCTTGAATTAAGTTTTGACCTTTACTTGTCTCACATACGATTCTTCTCGCTACAAGACCTGCTATTTGAACAATTATAATTTCTTCGCCTTTTGTTGTTGTGATTTTATAGTAGTTTCTTTCATTCTCTTTGCTTGCTTTATCAAGCGAAGCGTTTAAAAATTTTCCTGGTTTATAAAAGATTTCATCTATTTTTCCCTCTATTGGAGATCTATTAACATGGCAATTAAATACATTCATAAAAATACTAATTCTAGTGAATTTCTTATTCTCTAAATTAAGTTCCTCAGGTCCGTTAGTTTCAGATATTTCGGTAACAAGTCCATCAGCTGGACTTACTAAATAAGAGTTGTCATTAATAGATACTCTATCTGGATCTCTAAAAAAATAGTACACCCAAACTGTTAGTAATAACATAATCACAGTTAAAAAATTGGAGAAAATCCAAACAATAAATGTTAATATTATAGAGATAGCTAAAAATTTGTAGCCTTCTTTATGCAGTTTTGGAAAAATGTTATTCATCATAATTATTTATTAAGTTTGATAATTTCCACTAATATGTATAAAAATCTCACATAATCAAATTATTTTTATGGCAAAAATTAAGGTTAAAAATC
>MDSV01206354.1_pt1 | contig 15096 bp, 17 predicted proteins | sample 810851 | NCBI WGS metagenome assembly MDSV01 (sample SAMN05326640, study PRJNA326480) | marine metagenome | isolation source: seawater | place: Atlantic Ocean: North East | collected 2012
AGTTAAAATTATAGAATGGCCAGACTTAATTAAAACACCATTGACTAATAAATTAGAAATTTATTTAGAGTATGGAGAAAATGAAAATGAAAGAAAAATGAGAATGTATGGCCCAGGTAAATGGAAAGATTTTGAAAATGAATTATAAATTAAAAAAAATTTCAGGAGATGCTTCTTTTAGAGAGTTTTATAGATTAAAAAAAAACAACAAAACTTCAATCATTGTCTCTGCTAAAAAGGAAAAATTTAAAAATCTAGCAGTATACGCTGTGGTAAATAAAATACTTAATAGTAACAAGATTAATGCACCAAAATTATTAAGTAATCATTATAAAAATGATATAATCGAAATATCTGATTTAGGTGAAAAATCTTTCTATGATCATGTTTATTCAAAAAAAAATAAACTTAATAGTTATAAGTCATTAATAAAATTACTAATAAAAATTCAGAAAATAAAAGTTAAAAATACTTATAAATTTGGAAAATTTAAAATTAAAATACCAAAATATACATTATCTAATCTTCATAAAGAATCTGATCTTTTTTTTGATTGGTATTTAAAATATTTTCTTAGAAATAAAAAAATTAGTATGATAAAAAAAATTCTAAGATTTGAATTAAATAAAGTTTATAAAAAACTGAATTACAAAAATAATACATTCGTACATAGAGATTTTCATATTTCTAATGTAATGATTAATAAAAAAAAACTTGGAATAATTGATAGCCAAGATGCTATTATAGGAAACCCTTTATACGACGCAGCATCTGTTATTGATGATGTAAGGATAAAATTATCAAATAAATTACAAAAAAAGTTATTAGATTTTTATCATAAGAATTCAAATTTGAAAAACGATCAAATTCAAAAATTAAAAAATGACTTTGATATTTTATCGATCCAGAGAAATTTAAAAATACTGGGAATATTTGTTCGTTTATATAAAAGAGACAGTAAAGATAATTACCTTAAATTTTTACCTTATACTTGGACTCTTATAGAGAAAAGATTAAGAAACCCAGCTCTTAAGAATTTAAAAATATTATTTCATAAACATCTTCCTATTAAAAAACTTAAAAGATTAAATAAAATATGAATATTAAATATGGAATGATTTTGGCAGCTGGATTAGGAAAAAGAATGCAGCCTTTTACTCTTGATACTCCAAAACCTTTATTAAAAATAAATAATATTAGCTTATTAGAAAGAACTATAAATTTACTGATCAGTCACGGGGTAAAAGAAATATGTATTAATGTTCATTATCTTCCCGATCAAATTCAATCATTCATTAATAAAAAAAAATTTAAAGTTAAGATTACATTCTCCAATGAAGAAGATTTATTATTAGACACAGGAGGAGGAGTTCTTAAAGGCACACAAAATTTTGGTGACAACCCATTTTTTGTAATTAATCCAGATACAATCTGGAGTAAAAATTATTTAAAAGAATTAAGAAGTCTTGAGAAAATTTATTTAAAAAACAATAAACCAAGCCTACTTCTAGTGAATAAGAAATTATCCATCGATTCTTCCTTTAGTGGAGATTTTAGTTTAGACGATAAAAAAATTTCAAAAGAAGATCAAAATCAATTTATTTTTACTGGGCTACAAATTACTAATAGAAGTGTTTTGATTGAAGAAAAATCAGAAGTTTTTTCAATGAATAAAGTATGGAATAAATTAATAAAAGACAAAAATTTACAAGGCTTAGAAAGCAATCAAAAATTTTACCATTTAAATACTTTTGATATGTATAAGAAAATCTTAAGTCTTAATATTATTGATTAAAAATTATATTCTTAGCTCTGGACTTGTCTAAATAATAATATTTTTCAATTTTTAAATTATCTTCAAATTCAATCACTAGTGGATTACCTGTTGGTATCTCTAATTCATTAATTTTTGTATCAGAGATACTAAATAAGTATTTGCACAAAGCTCTAAGGGAGTTTCCGTGAGCTGAAACTAAAACATTTTTATTTGCTTCAAGGTTTTTCTTAATTTCATTTTTATAAAAAGGCACGACTCTGTCATATGTGTTTTTTAAAGACTCTGTAAAAGGCGTCATACCCACAGGTATACTAGTGTTCAAAGGACTGAATAAATTTTGGTATTCACTTTTTTCTTCCATTGGCGGGGGGGCAATATCCCAGGATCTCCTGTATTTTTTGAATTGTTCCTCTCCAATTTTATTCTTAGTTTCCTCTTTGTTTAAACCTGTTAAAGAACCATAGTGTCTTTCATTTAGTTGCCAAGCAGTGTTGAATTTAAGTTCTAGATTATTTTTTTGAAGAATAGTTGTAAGAGTTTTAATAGCTCTTTTTAAATAGGAGGTATAAGAAATATCTATTTTAATATTTAAATCTCTTATAATTTGGCCTGATTTTCCCGCTTCAAGGACTCCTTTATCAGATAGATCTACATCTACCCAACCCGTAAACCTATTTTCAGCGTTCCAAACACTTTGCCCATGTCTAGTGAGGATTAATTTAGTCATAATAGTTAAAATAGTTATTATGTACTATATTAAATTGATAATGAAAAATACTATATTTAAACTAACTGAGCATGTTTATTATTTTTCGTTATTAGTTTTACTCATTTTATATTTATTTCCAGGGAGTTTGATAGGATACTTCTTATATGGAAACCTAGGCCAACAACCGATTTTAATAAATAATCCGATTGGAACTTCCGTTAATCATTTGATTTGTTTTTCTTATATCACTGTATTAGCAATAATAATAAGATCTAGATCAAAAAATATGTTCTCTAGCTATAAATTTATATTATTAATTTCTTGTATTTTAGAAATTTCACATTTGATAGTTCCGAATAGAGCTTTTGAACTCTACGATTTGATAGGTAATATTGTTGGAGTAGTCATTGTTCTATTAATATATAATCTTATAAAATGGCAAAAATCCCTATAATATTCATCTTTATATTTTTCCTAAACCAAACATTAAGCGCAACTGAAATTTATGGAGAACCAAAAATAGTTGATGGAGATACTGTTTATATAAATAATAAAAAAATAAGGCTTGAGGGAATCGATGCTCCGGAAATTAAACAGCAGTGTAAAAAACCATTATTAAAAATTTCGGCGTTTGCTGGCTTTGAATTTAAAAAAAATTATTCTTGTGGAATTATATCAAAGACAAAATTAATAAATAAAATTAACTATTCCAAAATAAAATGCATTTCTTCAGCAAAAGACAGGTACAAAAGATATCTAGCTACTTGTTATAAAGGCAAGATAAATCTTAATAAATGGATGGTTAGAAATGGTTTTGCAGTGGCTTATAAAAGATATTCAAGAGAGTATGTGAGAGATGAGGAGTACGCGAAAGAAAATAAGCTTGGTATATGGGAAGGATCTTTTATTACACCAGAAAAGTGGAGAAAGCTTAAATAATTTTTAGTATAAATTAGCAAATGATTCATTTAAAAAAAATTATATTATTTTCAGCCTTATTTATTCTCAGTGCCTGTTCATCAATCCCAAAAAATACACAAAATAGTTGTGCAATATTTGAGGAAAGATATCTATGGTACAAACATGCAAAAGCTTCATATAAAAAATGGGGGGCACCTATTCATCTTCAATTAGCCTTTGTCAAAAAAGAGAGTGACTTTGATTGGTTAGCTAAGCCGCCAAGAAAAAAATTATTTAAAGTCATTCCTTTCAAAAGACCTTCAAGTTCATTTGGATATTCTCAAGCAGTAAAAGGTACTTGGGAACAATACAAAAAAGAAACAAACAGTCCACTTGCAACAAGAGCAAGGTTTAAAGATTCAGTTGACTTTATTGGTTGGTATATTCATAAATCTAATAAAATTTTAGGTATTTCAAAAAAGAATGCTTACAAGCAATATTTAGCTTATTATAAAGGATGGGGTGATTATAAAAATTATTCTAAAGACAAAAAAGCTATAATATATGCTAAGTCAGTAAAAGATCTGGCAATTAAATATCGTAAACAATTAACACTCTGTAAAAAAAATTTAGATAAAAATAAATATATTATTTTTTAAGTTGTTTTTGCAATTCTATCTCAATCGCATCTATTCTTTGGGTTCCCTTCCCAACAATAGTATATACTGTAGGTATGACATATAGAGTAAAAAATGTAGAGAATAACATGCCACTGAATATTGTAATCCCTACAGTTAATCTACTAGCTGCACCTGGGCCCGTTCCCAAAATAAGAGGCAGAACTCCTATTATAGTTGACAAGCTTGTCATAAGGATTGGTCTTAATCTAATTGAGGCTGCCTCGAAAACTGCAACTTCTAAATTTTTACCTTCCTTCCTTAATTGATTTGCGAATTCAACAATCAGTATTCCATTTTTTGCTGATAAACCAATTAATATGATTAAAGCAATTTGACTGTAGACATTTAATGAGGAACCAACCACAAGAAGACCTAGCAACCCCCCAAGTATTGCCATTGGAACTGTCAACATAATTGTTAGAGGGTGTCTCCAACTTTCGAATTGAGCACTCATTGCTAAGTAAGCAGTTATTAAAGCTAGTGCAAAAATTACATAAAGTTCTGTATTGGTTTTTTTATACTCTTCACTCTCACCTTTATAGGCAATTCTGGCTTGAGGAGTATTCTGTTCTACAGTTCTTACTAAAAACTTTAAAGCTTCGTCTAAAGAGTAATCTCCAACTAATCTAGCAGAAATCGTAACAGCTTTTTGCCTATTATATCTGGCTAAAAATGGAGATTGTCCTTCTTCATTGTATTCAACCAAATTTGAAATTGATACAAGTTTTCCATTATTTTTTGACCTAACAAAAACTTTACTGATACTTTCTGGCTCCTGCCTATCTTTAATATCACCTTGTAAAATAATTGAATATTCTTTCCCATCTCGAGTAAAATTTGTTACTCTTTTGGATCCAAAGATAGTTTCTATAGTTTTTCCAATATCTTCAGTAGACACACCTAAGTCTGCAGCTTTCTTTTGATTAATTTTTACATTGAGTTGTGGTTTGTTTAAATCAAAGTCATCTTGAATAGAAGTTAGTCCGGGATTGTTTCTAGCTTCTTTCTTAATAATTTCTTTCCATATAATAAGTTGCTCATAAGTATTTCCTAGAATTACAAATTGTACTGGGCTTTCTATACCACCAGTTCTTATTCCTTGAGGCATTATTGGAAAAGCTAAAACTCCTGGAACTTTACCTATTTCTCTGAAGGACTCTCTCATAATTTCTACTCCATGGCGGTCCCTCTTCTTCCATGGTTCTAAAAGAACAATAATGAAACCGCTGTTAACTTGTTTTGCAGATTTTCCAAATCCTGGAACTCGCATAATTAATCTTCTATACTCACCATTTCCAACGTTTGGTAATAGAAGTTTCTCTATTTCTTCTGCTCTGTCTTTCGTAAAGTTAAACCCGGAACCTTGTGGAGCTTTGACTATAACGAAAAATGCACCTCTATCTTCTGGAGCTATTAATTCTTTTTTTGCAAAATTAAAAAAGAAAATAGTAAGTGCAAGTGTACTTAATAAAAAAATTGTTATTGTTTTTCTTTTTTTAATCCACGCTAATAAAGAAACTTTATACAGATAAGTTAATTTTTCTAAAAAATTTTCAAATTTTAAAACAGTTTTTGATTTTTTCATATTCTTTTGAAGAAATTTACTCGCCAACATCGGACTTAATGAAAGGGCAACAAAACTAGAAATGACAACAGCTGAAGCAAGAGTTATAGCTGTTTGAGTAAATAATACACCTGTGATACCTTTAATAAATATTAAAGGAACAAACACTGCAACTAATACAACAGTAGTTGCTATGATTGCAAACGACACTTGTTTTGCCCCCTTATAGGCAGCAACTAAAGGCGTGTCACCTAATTCTATTCTTCTTACAATATTTTCAAGCATTACTATTGCATCATCAACTACTATTCCGATAGCTAGAACCAAAGCCATTAATGTGAATAGGTTTATTGAAAAATCAAAAATATATATCGACAAAAAGGTTGAAATCAAAGATACAGGTAACGCAATCAAAGGAACTATTAATGCCCTTATATTCCCTAAAAATAAATAAATAATTATAGTGACAAGAATTAAAGCAATTATTAAAGTTTTATACACTTCTTTTATTGCAGTTTTAATATAATTACTTCTATCAAAAGAAACCTCTAGAGATGTCCCGGGGGGTAAACTTGGTTTAAGTTCTTTGATTTTATCTTTAATTCCATTTGCAACTGCAATAGTATTTGCATCTGATTGTTGGTATATCCCTATGCCTACAACTTGCTTACCATTCCCTTTAAATAATGTTCTAGTAGACTCAGCACCTAACTCAATTCTCGATACATCAGACAAGGTAATTATTGATCCATCCTTAGCTCTTTTAAGAGGTAAATTTTTATAATTATCTACATCTTCATAAGCTTTATCGAGTTTAATTGTTAAATCTATATCCTTAGACTCAATTCTTCCTGCTGGAAATTCAACATTTTCTCTTCTTAAAACTGCTTCGACTTCTTGTGTAGTTAAATCTCTTGCAGCTAAAGCTAATGGATCAAGCCAAACTCTTAGAGAAAGTTCTCTCTCACCACCAAGCCTAACTCTTCCAACACCATCAACTGTAGAAAAGGTATCAGTTAAATATCTATCTGCATAATCGGTCAACTCTAAGTCCGTCATAGTCTCAGAACTGAAGGATAACCACATAGTGGTTCGCATTTGACCGCTTTGTTTAAAGATTTCAGGTTGGTTTGCCCCATCTGGTAAATTATCCAAAACTCTAGATACAGAACTCCTCACATCATTAGCCACATCATCTAAGTCTAAATTATTTTCAAAAGTTAATGTTATTCTTGAACTTTCATCTTCACTAAAAGAGTCTATAGTCTCCAAACCTGGAGTGCCTCCAACGAAATCTTCAATTTTTTGAGTAATTTGAGTATCAACTATCTCGGCTGAAGCACCCTTATACTCAGTTTGAATAGTTACAACAGGTGGCTGTACATCCGGTAACTCGTCAGTTGGTATTTCTTGAAAAGTAATTAAACCAAAAATTACAAGAACTAAACTCATCACAGATGCAACTACAGGTCTTTTAATAGATAGGTCTGTTAAAAACATTTAATTTAAGGGTTAATAATTTTTACTTTTGCTTTATCTCTTACTTTTGATACACCTTCACTTATAACTAAATCACCATCATTTATTCCCGACAAAACAGAAACTTTGCCAAAATTTCTTTTTCCTATTTCAATGACTTTTTTTTCAGCTACATCATTATTTACAATATAAACAAAGGCAGTATTACCTTGTATTGTAACAGCACTTTCAGGAACTCCTAAATCACTAGTTTCATCATATATTATTTTTACAGTCATAAGTTGTCCTGGTATTATTTCAAAGTCCGAGTTATCGACTATAACTCTTGATAAAATTGACCTTGTTGAAGGATCAATACGAGAGCTAATAGTTTCAACTTTTCCTGGAAATACTTTTTTAAATGCTGAGCTAGTGATTTCAGCTTTTAAATTTGGTTTAAGATTACCGACATAATTTTCCGGTATTTTAATATCTATCACAACCCGCTTTAAATCATCTAGGGTGATGATTAAGCTTTCTGATCCTAAAACACCTTGAGCTATTTCTCTTTTCCCTAACTTACCGTCAAAATCTGCAATAATATTTGTACCATCTTGCAAATTTAAAATTATCTCACCTTTTTTAACAAATCTGTTATTTATCTCTAATTTTCCTGAAATATCATTGGTTTTAATTCGATAAGACTTAGAATTTTGGGCAATAGCCGTACCAAAAGTTTCAATACTTTTATAAAAATTAGATTTTTCAACTTTTTTTACAATCACACCAGGTGCTGGTCTTACACTAAATTTTTTTTGAAAATGTAATCCGATAAAATGACGAGCAGCTATAATAGCCAAAATGGTAATAAAAAAAATTATTAAAAAAGTTTTTAATTTTGTTGAAGTTTTCATTATTTTTCTAATCCGTACTCAGCCCAAGAACCATCGTATATTTTTGGTTTTTTATCAGTTATTAAAGAATTAGCTAGTCCTAAAATGCAAGCAGTAATTCCAGAACCACAGCTAAAAGCCTTATCTTTATTAATAGATATTTCTTTATTTTTGAAAATCTTTATTAATTCGTCAACTTTTTTAAAAGTTCGATCTGTATTAATCAAAAATTGAAATGGCAAATTTATAGATCCTTCAATATGCCCACTTCTCATTTTTTCTCTTGGTTCAGGTTGCAAACCTAAGAATCTTTTTTCTCCTCTAGCATCAATCAGTTGAAATTTTCTTTTTTTAATATTTTCGTCTACTTGATTTTTATTAATTACTAGAGAATTATTCTCTGTTGCTTTATATGCTGATTTAACAATTTTTAATATATTTTTCGAAATAGGTTTTTTTTCATTAAGCCACTTATTAAAGTTACCATCTAAAACTGAAATTAGATTTGGATCATGCCCAAAATAAATAAAACTGTACCAAACACGACAAGCACTAAATACATCTGAATTATCATAAACAATTATATGATCAGAATTTTTTATTCCCAAATTAGAAACAGTTACTTCCCAATCATTTTGAGTAGGCAACATATGAGGTAAAGACGAATTTTGATTCGAATATTTATCTATATCAAAAAAAATTGAGTTTTTAATATGATTTAAATTAAACTCTTCTTCAGCATTTCTTCTAGAATTTGGAAGATGCCAAGAGGCATCAAGTATTCTTACTTTATTCAGATTTTTTTCTAACCAATTTGTTGATACCAATTGTTTCATTATCTATTTTTTTCAATATATTTTTGATGATATTCCTCAGCCTTACAATAATTCGAGATTTTTGAAATATTTGTTTGAATTTTTCCATTTAATTTTTTGTTATACTCATTAAATATTTCTATCGCTTCATTTTTTTGCTCCTCTGACTCGTAGAAAATTTCACTTCTATATTGAGTTCCGATATCTGGAAATTGCATATCTTTTTGCGTAGGGTCATGCATTTTAAAAAATAAATCTAATATTTTTTTAAAAGAAATTTTTTTTTCATCAAAAGTAAGTCTTACTACTTCTGCGTGGCCAGTATCTCCGGTACATACTTCTTCATAAGTAACTTTATTGCTCTGACCGCCTGCATAGCCAACTTCTGTTTGTATAATACCTGGTTTGCTTTTAAAGTTTTCCTCAGGTTTCCAAAAACATCCAAGTGCGAGTGTACATTTCTGCATAAGTTAATTAATATATTAAGAAGAAGAAAGGATAGTAAATTGTTAACACAAAATCAAATAGGCGTATTGTACATGTTAGGAAGTGTGATCTGCTTTTCTATTATGGATATTTGCGTGAAATGGCTAGATTATTATCCCGTCGGACAAGTCTTATTTTTAAGATTCTTTATTGGTTTCATTCCGATTTTTTTTATTATACCCAGAAATAAGATCTTAAGTTTTTACAAAACCACAAGACCTGGTCTTCATGCATTTAGAGCTTTCTCAGGAGCAGCTGCAATCATCGCATTATTTATTGGATTAAGAGAATTACCTTTAGCTGATGTCGTGTCCCTAACTTTTGGAGGACCAATATTCGTAACAGTTGCTTCAATTTTTATTTTGTCTGAGAAAGTCGGAGTAAAAAGATGGTCAGCTGTATTTTTAGGTTTTATTGGAATGCTTTTAATAGTTCAGCCAGCTTTTATTGATTTAAATTATTACTATATCACACCAATAGTTTTTTGCATATTTTTTGCCTGTGTAGCAATAAGCGTTAGATCTTTATCAAAAACTGAACCTAATTATACAATTGCTTTTTATTTTACTTTCTTATGCACATTACTTGGTCTAGGCACAATATTTTTTGTAGAATGGAAAATGCCTAACTTTGTTGACTTACTTATTTTTATTGTAATGGGATTATGTGGAAGTGTAGCAAATCTTCTTTTGACTCAAAGTTATAGATTAGCAGAGGCTTCATTGGTCACACCTATCAAATATTTAAGCTTAGTATTTGCAATTGTATTTGGGTTTTTAATTTGGAGCGAAGTTCCTAAGGTATTAACATTATTAGGAGCAACTTTAGTCATCGCAAGTTCCTTAATAATATTTTTTAGAGAGAAACAGCTCAAAAAACAAATAATTAATCCTAGAGCATGATAAAACCAAGTTATTGGAATAAGGCAAAAGTTATTTTGTCTAAAAAAGACAAAGTTATGAAAGAATTAATAAATACTTATAAAGATGGATCATTGATAACAAGAAATGACGTTTTTTTCTCATTATGCAAGAGTATTATAGGACAACAAATAAGTGTTGCAGCTGCTAATTCTATTTTTTCTAAATTTGAAAAAACTTGCAAGGGTAAAATTAATGCAAAAAATGTAAACAATTTGTCTGTACAAGCGTTAAAAAGATGCGGGCTAAGCAGGCAAAAAGTAAGGGGCATAAAAGATTTAGCAAAAAAAATTATCAAAAAAGAATTTAAGCCTCAATTGATTAAAAATATGAGCGATGAAGAGGCAATTGAATATTTATCAAATTTAAGGCAAATTGGCAGATGGTCTGCTGAAATGATTTTGCTTTTTACTTTTAATAGATCAAATATTTGGCCTTTACAGGATATAGGTTTACTTAGAGCAATTTCAAATAATTATAAGAAGAAATACTTTCCTCCGAAGACATTTTTAAACAAGCTTCAAAAAAAATTTACACCTTATTGTTCAGTAGCAACATGGTATTTATGGAGATCAATAGATGATGAACCCATACAATATTAAAAACCTTCAACTATCTGAAATTGTCTATCCACATGTCCTTTGAGTATAGAATGAGCCTCTTGATATTCTTTTGATTGATAAAAAGAATTAGCTTGAGCATATGACGGAAATTCAATGACCACAGTTCTAGGAGATTTATTACCTTCTTGGGATGTGGATCTTCCACCTCTTATTAAAAACTTCCCTTGAAATTTTTCAACTGCTACTCTAGCTTTGATAGCGTATTCTTTTAATTTTTCCTCATTAGCTATACTTTTATAAACACAAACCACATATCCTTTCATTTACAACTCCTTTAAAATAATTTAGCTTTCTTCATGGCAGATAAACTTATCATTGATTGGAAAGAGTACAATCAAATCGTTGAGAAATTAGCAATCAAAATTCACAAAAGCGGTTTCAAACCTAATTTGCTTATAGGTATTATGCGGGGTGGAGCTCCTATCATAGATGTTTTAAGTCGAGTTTTTAAATTAAAGTGCGCTTATTTAGCGGTCGAGTCATATTCTGGTGCGGGAACTGAGGATCAACAAGGAGATTTAGTTTTCTCAAGAGAAATGAGCTCTACAGTTCAAGATATGAAAGGAAATATTTTATTGTGCGATGATTTATCTGACACAGGTGTTACGCTTAATAAAAGCATTGAATGGTTGAAAAAATATCCACCATTAAAAGGAAATATTAAAGAAATTAAAACGGCAGTTTTGTGGAAAAAAAAAGACTCCACGTTTGAACCTGATTTTTGTGCTCAAAGACTAGATAGCAACCCTTGGATTGTACAACCATTTGAACACTATGAAGAACTTAGAATTGAAGATTTAATCAAGAAAAACGAGAAGAATTAAGGGCCAGAATTAACTGGCCCCAAAATTTTTAAGCTACGTAAAAACTTACCACGCTGAAAGCAGCAATAACCCAAATAGCCGGAGAAGTTTTTCCAAATTTTCCAGTAAATATTTGAATTAAAGCGTAAGCAATAAAGGCTAAAGCAATACCATTACTAATGCTGTATGTTAATGGCATTGTTATCATAGCTACAACTGCTGGACCTGACTCCGCTATGTCATCCCATTCAATATCGGTGATATTTCTTACAAACAATATAGCAACATATAATAATGCCGCTCCATCTATTTCTTTTGGAAGGCTTGTTGCGAGAGGTGAAAAAAACAAACATGCTAAAAATAATACACCTATAACTAAAGATGTCATACCCGTTCTACCTCCGGCTTTTACTCCTGCACCAGACTCCACATAACTTGTCACAGTAGTAGTACCCATCATTGCACCTGCAACTGTACCCACACTGTCAGAAAGCATCGCCTTATTAATATCTTGCACTTTCCCTTTTTTATCTACTTTCCCTGCTACGTTAGCGACAGAAGTCAACGTCCCTGCAGTATCAAAAAAATCAATAAATAGTAAAGTAAAGACTATTGAAGCCATACCAGCCGTGAGTGCTGCTTTAAGATCAAATTCAAACAAGTATGTCATTGGTGGAATTGATCCAACAACACCATTAAATTTTGCTAAACCAGTTGCCCAGGCAATTACGCTAAACAAAAGTATACCAATAATTATGTTTCCCCTTATTTTCATTTTTTCTAAAACAATCATGAAAACAAAAGTTAAACATCCAAGAAGCACTAAAGGATTTTTGATATCACCAAGGGTAACAAGTGTAATTGGATGATCACCAACTACTCCCATAATTTCAAGTCCGATAATTGCTAAAAATAATCCTATACCGGCACCGATACCAAGTTTTAAACTTCGTGGAATTGAATTTATTAACCAAGCTCTTAATGGCGTTAGTGATATTGCTAAGAATATTACCCCAGCTACTAAAACCGCACCTAATGCTGCTTGCGGTGTATAACCCATGCCCGCTACCACTCCATAGGCAACGAATGCGTTTATACCCATACCAGGCGCAAGACCAATTGGCCACGTTTTTCCATAAAATGCCATTATGAAACATGCTAAAGCTGTAGCTAAAATTGTTGCAGTAAATACTGCGCCAAAATCAAAAAAACCTTTTTCTGGTCCTGCAAATTCGCCAGACAAGATAAAGGGATTTAAAAACATAATGTATGCCATTGTAAGAAAAGTTGTTACTCCGGCGATCACTTCTGTTTTAAAATTTGTCTTATGTTTTCTGTACTCAAAATATTTATTCATCATAAAATTTACCTCCGTGGAGATTTATTACTCTATATATTTGATAAAATCTTAACTAAATCCAATATAGACACAAAGATTCAACCAAGAGTAAATATATCTGTTTATAACTTTTCGTTATAAAATAAGGGTAAAAATGAAAAAAATATTTTTTAGAACTTTATACACATTATTATTTATTACGTTAGTTGCATGTCAAACAGTTTCAAAAAAAATTGAAGATACTTCAGCTAAAGAAGAAAAAGAATTAAGCAAATGGTTAAATAAAAATGAGGAAGATCTTAAAAGTTTTTACGGCCAACCTGACAAAGTAGAATTCTTAGATTCTAACAAAAGAAATTATGTCTATGTATTTGAAAAGTATAAAATAAAGTGTGAACGTAAATTTGAAGTCAATTCTAGAAATATTGTTATTGGCTTTAGTAGTAAAAATTGTTTTTAGACTACCTGCGGAGCATGAGCTCCGCAAGCAAGGCGAACTTATTTTATTTCAATAAGTCTTTTTTTCTTAATTTCGGGAATGATTTTTTCACACGAAATAGTTAGTAAACCATCTTTTAACTCAGCACCATTAACTTTTACATCATCTGCAATTGTAAATGATCTTGCAAAAGATCGCTGTGATATTCCTCGATGAATAACTTCATCACCTTCCTTATCTTCAGACTTTTTAACATGTTTTGTCTTAACAGTTAAAAAGTTATCTTCATATTCAACTTCAACATCATCTTTATTAAAGCCAGCAACAGCTACTTCAATAGCATATTTATCTTTGCCTGCTTTTCGTATGTTGTATGGCGGATAATTGGTTTGCACACCAAGACTGCCATTCCCTAACATAGATTCGAATTGATCGAACATGTCATCGAATCCTATGCTAAAAGGTCTGAGTGAATTAAAGATCGATAGATCCTTACTTGTCATATGTCCTCCTTTGTTAGCAAGGTTTAATGTCAGTCCCATTTGGCAACCGACAAAAGATATATGGGATATATTTTTACTTTTTCAAGATCGTTATTTAAAAATTTTCGCTGATTTTAAAATAAAAGAATATTCTTCAGCTAACTCTTTGATCGCATTGTCGCGGCCTGACATTCCGCCATGACCCGCTGCTTCCATTTTACATTTTAGTAATTGATTATTATTATCAGTTTTTAAATCTCTTAACTTAGCAATATATTTAACTGGTTCAGAATAAAGGACTCGATTATCAAACAAAGATGTAGTTATAAGCATCGGCGGATAATCTTTTTTCTCAAGATTATTATAAGGAGAGTAAGACAGAATATATTCAAAGTACTCTTTACTTTTAATTGGATTTCCCCACATCTCCCATTCACCTGGAGTTAAAGGTAATTTTTCATTTAGCATCGTAGTCATTACATCAACAAAAGGTACTAAAAGTAACATAGAAAAAAATAATTCTGGAGCAATGTTAGCTACACCTGAACCCGTGAGTCCTCCAGCTGAACCTCCATAAAAACAAATACCACCTTTATAGGTATATTTTTGTTCAATTAAATGATTTGCACATGCCACATAGTCTAAAAAAGTATTTTTCTTAAACTTTTTTTTACCTTCTTGATGCCAAATGTCCCCCATGTCGCCACCACCTCTTATATGGGCTATTGCAAAAGTTATACCTCTGTCGATCAAACAAAATCTGGAAGCACTAAAAGATGGAGAGATGCTATGTTTATAGGCACCATAAGCATAGAGTAAGACTTTTGATTTTCCATCTTGTTTTGAGTCTTTTAATCTTACTAAACTAATTGGAACCATACGACCATCATGTGATCGAGCTTTAATTCTTTCCACCACATATTTATTAGGATCATGGCCAGATGGAATTTCTGTTTCTTTAACTAATTTTTTATCTTTAGTGACGATATCATACTCATAAACTCTTCCTGGAGTTGCCATACTCTCCCAACCTACTCTTATCATTGAAGTATTTGTATCTCTTTGCATTAAAGAAACACCAGGAACGCCTATTGGTTCATCTGAAATTTTAATTTCTTCTTCTTTGTTAGTTTGAATATTTCTTACAAACAGTTTTGGTATAGCATCAGACTTTTCTGATCTGATAATATAATCATCTAAAAATTCAA
>MDSV01069834.1_pt1 | contig 15093 bp, 15 predicted proteins | sample 810851 | NCBI WGS metagenome assembly MDSV01 (sample SAMN05326640, study PRJNA326480) | marine metagenome | isolation source: seawater | place: Atlantic Ocean: North East | collected 2012
CTTCATTGTTTCCTTTATATGCATCTGGATGTGCTTTGATATACCAATCGTATTTCTTTGCGATTTTGTGGTCTCTTAAATAAACCAACCATTCATAAAAATCTAAAAATGTCATTCCACCTCTTGAATTTGGTGCATCATAGAGGTCGTGTACTGCAATTAAAATTTTAATTTTTTTATTTTTGTGGAATATTTTTTTTTCTTTTTTTGATGAGAATGGATTATTTTCTGTAATAGGTGTATCAAATAATCCTCTAACCTTTAGATTATCATTAAATCTCTCACTTAAGAGTTGTTTACTTTTTTTTAATATTTTCTTTTTTTCAGAAGCTGAAATTTTGTTAAATTGTTTTTTAAAATCTAAATATTCTAATCCGTTATAAAATCTTTTTTTTGAAAATTTATTTAAATATGTTGATGTTATAGAATAAACTTTTACATTATTGAAAATTCCTACTCTTAAAGGCATTCCAATTAAATAATTTGCATGTGATAAAAAAATGTATTTTACTTTATTTTTTTTTAGATAATTTTGCCAAAAAACAAAAGATAAACAACATTTAAAAAAATAATATTTAAATGAAAGTGATTTTAAGTATACCGTTGGTTTTTTAAAAAACCTTATATATCCATCATATATTAAATCTCCAACATATATTTTTTCAATTTTTAAATTATATAAGTCTTTTTTTTTTTTAATTTAGTATAACTTTTTTTATAAATTTTATATGCGTGGTTTAAGTCTTTTAAAGACTTCAAATAATAGTCAATACTTTCCATATTCATACTATTGTAATTTAGTTTGACATTTGGATTGTAAAATGAATTTATATTCATATTAAAACACCTTAATTTAATTTTTTCTTTCTTATTTATTGCTTTTGCAGTTATTGCATTAGCCAATACACTATCTTTTACTGAAAAAGTTTCAAAAAGTGCCAGTTCTTTTTTTTCATATTTAGGTTCTGATAAAAAAAATTTTTTAATTTTTTTAGAATCTGTATTTATAAAAAAAGTAAAAATATAAAAAAAATAATTTACTAAAATTTGAATTAAGTGAATTATTTCGATTAAAAGTTTGTAAAAAAACATATTGTATGTAAGGATTTATAAATCGTGAATTTATATGAAAATTTTAGGAATTATACCAGCAAGAAAAGGATCAAAGGGAATAAGAAATAAAAATATAAAAAAATTTGCTGGCAAACCTCTTATTTATTGGACGATAAAAGTAGCTCTTAAGTCTAATTTAGATAAAGTCATGGTGACGTCCGACTCAGATGCTATAATCAAATATTCCAAAAGTTATGGTGCAGAAGTACCATTTAAAAGACCCTCAAATATTTCTCAGGATAAGTCTAAAACTATTGATGTTATTAAGCATACAATTAATTTTTATAAAAAAAAAAATGTTTTATTTGATGCTGTAATGTTGCTACAGCCAACATGTCCTCTTAGAAATATATCTGATATAAATAATTCTATAAAAATCATTAAAAAAAATAGATCATTATCATCAGTCATATCTGTTCAAGATGTAAATGCTTTTCACCCTGCAAGAATGAAATTTATGGTGAAAAAAAATTTATTAAAAGATCCAAAATTTTCTGAAAAATATGAAAATCAGCCAAGGCAAGAGTTACCAAAAATGTATATAAGAAGTGGCTTGATATATTTAACAAGACTTGAAACTATTATGAAATATAATTCGATAAAAGGCAAAAAAAGTTATGGTATAATTACGCCACCATCAAGAGCATTTAATATTGATGATATTTCAGATTTTAAAATTGCAGAATTGGTAAAAAAAAATAAAATTTATTAAACTCATCATGAAAAAAGCTATCTTAATATTAAATCATCATGAGTACTCAAAAAAAATCTTAGATAAACTCAAAAAAAAATTAATAATTATAAAATATGATCCAAAAAACCAAGATGATTTAAAAAAATTTTTAATTCAGAAATCAAAAAAATTTTTAATATTTGCTATTGTCACTAAGCTTGGATTAAAATTTGATAAACATTTAAGCAGTTTAACAAATAATAAATTAAAATATTTACTATCACCCACTACTGGTTTAAATCATATTGACGTTGAAGGATTTAAAAAACATAAAGTAAAGATAATACACTTAAAAAATAAAAAATTTTTAGCAAGTATTTCCTCTACAGCCGAACATGCTTGGGCATTAATTTTGGCAATAAGCAGAAATTTAAAGTATTACGATGAAACTATTTTTATAAAAAAAAAATGGGACAGAGGTGAATTAATTAATTTTGAAATTCAGGAAAAAACTTTGGGAATAATTGGATATGGCCGTCTTGGAAAGATACTTGCTAAGTACGCTAAAGCATTCGGAATGAATATTTTCATATATGATAGAAAAAAAATCAAATTACCAAAATATATAAAAAGTATTAGTCTTGAGAATATATTTAAAAAATGTGATATCGTTACAATTAATTTGAGTTATGAAAAAAATAATAAAAAAATAATTAACTCTAATATTTTAAAAAAATCCAAAAAAAATCTTATATTGATAAATACTTCTAGAGGTGAACTAATCGATCAAGGTTATCTTTTTAAGATGTTAAAGGAAAACAAAATTAAATTTGCAGGTTTAGATGTTTTGCAAGATGACAGTACTTGGAATAAAAAAATACCAAAAAAAACTATTAAAAATTTAAATTCATTAAAATCCAAATTATTAGTTACACCACATGTAGGTGGATTTTCTGAGCAAGCAGTAATTAAAACAAGAGAACATTTAATAAAGAATTTCATTAAAGTTCTTTAATAAAAAATATAATTTGGTTATATGTCAAAACTTGATTAAAAGATTATTTCAAATATGAAAAAAATAATAGTTACAACCACGATAAACCCCCCAACAGTCGCTCTAAAAAAATTTATAAAATTAAAAGATTGGGATATTGTTGTTGTAGGAGACAAAAAAACACCCCATGAAAAGTATAAAAAACTAAACTGTATATATCTTTCACCAAGCGATCAGGAAAAGATTTCAAAGAAACTAAGTGATTTAATTGGTTGGAATTGCATACAAAGAAGAAATTTTGGATTTATTTATGCTTTACAGAATAGTTATGAATTAATTGCTACTGTAGATGACGATAATATTCCAAAAAAAAATTGGGGAAAAAAAATATTTGTTGGAAAAAAAGTAGCAATAGATTTTTATCAAACTAATCAAAAAGTATTTGATCCATTATCAGTAACAAATAATAAAGATTTATGGCACAGAGGTTTTCCAATTGAATTATTAAATAAAAAAAATCACAAAAAAACAAAAAAAAGTAAAGTTATTACATGTTTGGTTCAAGCAGATTTATGGGATGGTGATCCAGATATTGATGCAGTATGCAGGATAAGTAAACTAAAACCAGTTAGAAAATTTTCAAAAATATCTCCATATTCATCAAACAAATTAATGCCATTTAATAGTCAAAATACATTTTTGTCACCAATTGCATTAAAAGATTATATGATGCTTCCTTATGTTGGAAGAATGGATGATATTTGGGGGGCATATTATTTACAAAAAAAAATAAAAAAAAGTTTTATTATATTCTCCAATTCAACAGTAGTTCAAAAAAGAAATGATCACAATTTTGCTGTTGACCTTAAAAATGAAATTATTGGATATCTTGATACTTTAAAATTCATTAATGATACTTCTAATAAAATTTTACCAAATAAAACTAAAAAAGCATTAAAGCTTTATTTTTCAATTACTAATAAAATTTATAAGAAAAATTATTGAAGGTTTTTTTTGAAAAAATTACTAAATAAAATAAAACAAAAAAAAAGTAATGTTTTAGTAATCGGCCTAGGATACGTGGGATTACCATTGCTGAAAACAATAGTTGATAGTGGATTTAATGGTTTTGGTTTAGATATAAACAAAGACTTAGTTAAAGCTTTAAAAAATAAAAATAAAAGGATTGCATTATTTAATAGTTATAAAGATATTAATTTTGATTTAATTGATATAATAATTATAGCTTTACCAACACCTTTAAAAAAAATAAATTTACCTGATTTATCATACATTGAAAAATGTAGAGACCAGATATTTAAATATATTAAAAAACCCACATTAATCATTTTAGAAAGTACTTCATATCCAGGCACTACAAGAGAGCTTTTTATCAAAAAACTTAAAAAAAATATTTTGTTAGGTAGAGATATTTTTATTGGTTACTCACCAGAAAGAGAAGACCCAGGCAATAAAAAATTTAATATTAAATCAATAACTAAAATTATTTCCGGTAGCACTGAAAGTTGTAAAAAGTTAACAAGATGCTTTTATGAAAAAGTATGTAATAAAATAATTGATGCAAATAGTTTAGAAATTGCAGAAATGACAAAATTATATGAAAATATTTTTAGATCAGTAAATATAGGTCTTTCAAATGAGACAAATGAAATATGCAATAAACTTGGTATAAATTTCAACGAAGTATTAAAACTCGCAAATACTAAACCTTTTGGGTTTATGCCTTTTTATCCAGGTCCAGGAGTTGGCGGACATTGTATACCAGTTGACCCATTTTATTTATCATGGCTTGCTAAAAAAAAAAAAAATAAACACAAAATTCATAGAGCTTGCAGGTAAAATTAATAATTCAAAGCCTTCAAAAGTTTTAAGTAATATTAAAAAAATTTTTAATTTAAATAAAATAAATAAAAAAAAAAAAATACTATTATTGGGATTGGCATACAAAAAAAATGTATCAGACTTAAGAAATTCACCTGGACTAACAATTTTTAAAAAATTGATTGATGCGTCTTTTAGTGTTGAATTTAATGACAAATATGTTCCAAATATTAACTATAAAAGAAAAAATCATTTATCAATCAAAATTAATCGAAAGAATATAAAAAAATATAAGGCAATTATTTTATTAACTGATCATGATTACATTAATAAAAAATTAATTTTAAAAAATGCTCAATTAATAATTGATACAAGAAATTTTTTCCCTCTAAATAGTAATGTTATTTATTTATGATTTTAAATTTTAAGATTATTTTTTGATGAGTAATATTAAAAAAATTACATTCATTTTACCTACAAAAAACAGAATTGAAAAAATAAAAAAATTTTATCAAATTAATCAGAATAAATTTAAAAAGATTTCACATTGTTATTTAATTATTACTTCCAACAATAAGGAAAAGGTTATTTTACAAAAATATTTCGGTAAAAAAAAACTAGTAAAAATAATTAAGCAAAAAAAATCTGGTTTTATGAATGCATGCTTTGATAGCATAGCTCATATAAAAACTAAGTATTGTACATTTTTATATGATGACGATTTATTGAGTCCGTATATAAATAAATTATTTAAAATTGCTTTTACAAAGAATATTGCAATGGGTTATGGCCTGATAAATAAAAACAATTCAAAAAAAAATTTTTTACCAATTAAAATTAACAAAATATCCTCTCAAAAATTACTATCATGTTATTTTGGAAAAAATTTAAAAGGTATAAAATTTATGCCTGTTAGTCCTATTTGTCTTGTATTTCCATCATTTTTTTTAATTAAATGGAAAAAAGAAATAATTAATTTTTGTAAAAATAATTCTCTAAGAACAGAAATGCTGCTGAAGAGAAATATAGGTCCAGATTTAATGTTATATTTACATCAAATTATTAATTATAAGAACATAGATTTTTCATTTCCACATATTGCTGAATTCAAAATGCATGAAAAATCAATGAGCTATATTTTGGGAAAAAATAAATTAAGGATAGGTTATTGGTTAGCTAAATGCAGTATATTAAATTCAAATAAAATTTCTGTTGCATTAAATAAAAAAATTTTTACTTTTTTGATATTAAGTGGTTATTTAATTTTATCACATAATTTTATATTAAATATTATGGGTAGAGAAAATTACTATTACAATTTTAAAAAAGAGATACATAAAATTAGAAGTTCTAAAAAAAATGAGTTTCAATATAAATATGCTTTAAAAATTATAATTAATAGAATGCTTAAATTATTATGATTGATTACTTAAAAAAAATTGGAATTCCATTATATTTGATGAATCCAAAGCCATTTGGATTAGGTTACAACCAGTATAAAATTCACTTGATTAAAAAAATTTTAGATAATCGACCAATAAATTTAAAACACTATATGGATGAAAGAATAGTTGAAATTCCATGGATAATGAGTGAATTGAAGGATATTAAAAACAAAAAAATTCTTGATGCAGGATGTACTTTAAACTTTAATTATTTAATAAAAAAAATTATAGCAAGTGATAATTCATTAACTTTTATAAATATTTTCCCAGAGAAAAATATTTATAAGTCAAATGATGTTAATTATTTTAAGCAAGATATTTCTGATATGATATTTGATGATAATTGTTTTGATGTAATTACATGTGTTTCTGTACTTGAACATATTGGATTCGATAACAATATGTATGATAGAAATAACAAAGAAATTCAAGTTAATATAAAAAAAAATCTTCATCAAAAAGCTATATATGAGCTAAGAAGAGTTCTTAAAAAAAATTCTTATTTATACCTAACCATACCATACGGCAAGTATATGGAATTTAAAAATTATCAACAATTTGATGAAAGTAGAGTTAATGCAATAATTGATATTTTTGATCCATTAGAATTATCTCTAGATTATTTTATATATAGTAATTATAAATGGCTCAAAACCGACAAAGAAAATTGTATATCAGTTGAACCTATTTATAATAATGATATTGGAATATCGTCTAATTCAATTGTAATGATTAAAATGAAAAAATGAAAAATATTTGCAAGAAAATTAAACAATGTAGAATTTCAAAAGATCGTAATTTAGTTGATGTTGCAAAAATAGGACCACTTACACTTACGGGAACATTTTTAAAAAAAAAAAATGAAAAAATTCCAAAAACTCCAGTGGATTTAGTCTTTTCAAAAAAATCTTATTTATTACAGTTAAAACACAATTATAACCAATCATTACTTTTTGGAAAAAATTATGGGTACCGATCAGGTTTAAATCATTCAATGAGATTACATTTGTTAAAAAAATCAAAGTCATTAGAAAAAAAAGTTAACTTTAAAAAAGGAGATAGAGTTCTTGATATAGGAAGTAATGATGGAACTTTTTTAAATTGTTTTTCAAAAAAAGTTTTAAAGTTTGGAGTAGATCCTACAGCTAAAAAATTTAGAAAATATTATAAAAAAGATATAAAAATTAAAGACTCGCTTTTTAAAAATAATTTATTTAATAAAAAAATAAAATTTAAGCTAATAACTTCAATAGCAATGTTTTATGATTTATCAGATCCTAGAAAGTTTTGTAAAACCGCAGGAGAATATTTAGACCCTGAAGGAATTTTTCATATAGAAATAGCATATCTTCCTGATATTTTGAGGAAATTTAGTTTTGACACTTTTTGTCAAGAGCATTTAACATATTACAGTTTTTTATCATTTAAATATCTTATAGATCAAACACCATTTAAAATAATAGATTTCTCAAGAAATTCAATTAATGGAGGTAGTATAAATTTTAATTTAGCTTTCAAAAATTCAAAATGGTCACCAAAACAAAAAAAAATTGATCAAATTTTATTAAATGAAAAAAAAATTAAAATTCACCATCCACAAACCTATAAAAATTATTTTAAAAAAATTAAAGTAAATTCAAATAAAATCCATAATTTGCTAACAAAATTAAAAAATAAAAACAAAAAAATATTTGCTATGGGTGCATCAACAAAAGGAAACGTGATTTTACAAATGTGTAATGCTGATAGTAAAATTATTACTGCTATATATGATGTAAATCCTTTTAAATTTGGAAGATTTACACCAGGTACAAAAATACTGATTAAGGATGAAAGAGAAATATACAAAGATAAACCTGATTATATTTTTTTATTAATATGGCATTTTAAAAAAACATTAAAAATTAAATTTAAAAAATTAAAATCATATAATTTTAAATATATATGGCCATTCCCTGAACTTAAGATAAGCAAACCATCATCTAATGCAAAATAATAAATTTGATTATTTGATTGTAGGAGCAAATGGACAAGATGGATTTTTTATGACTAGATATTTGCTAAAAAAAAATTTTAAAATTCTTGCTATTGTAAGAAATGACTTCCAATATTTAAATAATTTAAAGCACAATTTTAAAAAAAAATTAAAAATATTAGTTTATCAAGATTATAGTGAAAATAATTTTAAAAAAATCTTTCAAAAATTTTTTTTTAATAAAATTTTTTTTTTTGCTGGTTTTAGCAAAATTCCAAAGACTAAAATTGAAATTAAGAAATGCCATGATGGAAATTTTAATATATTTCAATCATTTCTTAAGGTAATTTTGAAAAATAAAAATAATCCAAAAATTCTCTATATATCATCTTCAGAAATTTTTGGATCTAATCAAAAAAAAAAAAGAAATGAAAAATCCTTAATTAAACCAGATAACTTTTATGGTGAGTGTAAAGCCAAAACACAAAAATTAATTTTTAATTATAGAAAAAAAAATTCACTTTTTATATCAACAGCAATTGCATATAATCATGATTCTATTTTTAGCCCTAATACTCATGTAATAAAAACATTAATAAAAAAATTTTCTAACTCCAAAAATAAAATCATTAAAATTTTTAATCCAAATGAATTTAGAAATTTATCTCATGTTTATGATTTTTTGCCAATTTTTGAAAAAATTTTATCACTTAAAAAACCAGGTGATTTTATTTTAGCAAACGATAAAAATTATAAAATTATTGAAATAACAAATATTATAAATAAGTATATTTATAAAAATAATTATGAAGTAAGAGTTTTTGAGAATAAAAATTTTCCTATATCTAGAAAAGCTGATAATAGTAAAATCAAAAAAATTTTTAAATTTAAACCAAAATACGATATTTATAAAATCCTAAGACGATTTAATTCCTATCAAAAAAAATTAATAAAAAATGTTAAATAAAATATTTAGAATTATAAAGGACAGAGATTTAAAAGGTTTCATTTTTTTAATTATTTTATCTCTAATTTCAGTAATTTTGGATACTTTAAGTATAGCAGTAGTGATTCCATTAGTAAGTGTAATTATACAACCTGATTTTTTATATAAATATGAAAATACAATATTTTGGGATTTTATACCCGAATTTCTAATTCATTTAGAACATAGTAAATTAATAATATTTTTTTTATCTTTTTTTGGTTTGATATTTTTACTAAAAAATATTTATTTAATGATTTATCATTATTTTATAGCCTCATTCGCAAATAAACTAAAAGCTGATCTAACTTCAAAGTTGTTAAACCGATATTTAAATCAAAGCTATCTTTTTCACGTTAATAAAAAATATACCAATGTGATAGCTAATTTAACAACAGAGGCAAGTTTTCTTACAAATGGAATAATAACACCTACAATCATCATGTTTTCTGAAATCTTGTTATTATTTATTTTAGCACTTTTAATATTCTTTTTAAAACTTTATAAAGTAATTTTTATTTTTGGAATTTTTTTTATTATTGGAATTTTTTTAATACAATTTATCAAAAAATTCACTGCAGGTTGGGGTAAATTTAGAGAGAAAGAGGAAAAAATTAGAATAGATAGTATCAATAAATTGATTTCAGGAATTAGAGAGGTAATATTACTAGGTAGAAAAGAAAATCTTCTAAAACAATTTAAAATTTCAGAAAACAATATTGCAAAATTTAACATTAATTTTTCAACTTTGTCGCATGCTCCAAAACATGTTTTTGAAACAATGGGAGTTCTTGGTTTAATTATTTCAATTGTATTTTTAAAAAAAATTGGTAGTTCTACTTTCGAAATATTAACTGTAGCAAGTTTTTTTATAGCAACCTCATATAGAGCTATACCCTCAATAAATAAAATTCTTTCTAGTTATCAACAAATAAAATATTATTTTCCAGTTGTAGATTTGTTAAATAAAGAATTAAATTTACCAGATGGAATAGTTTTTTTAAAAGATAAGTTTAATTTTTCAAAACATTTAAAACTAATTGATTTATCCTTTAAATATCCCAATACTGATAAAAATGTTCTAGATAAGATTAATTTATCAATAGAAAAAGGTGATGTTGTGGGAATAATTGGAGTGACAGGTAGTGGAAAAAGCACTTTAATTGATATTATATCAGGATTAGTTAAGCATCAAAGTGGTCAAATGATTATAGATGGTTTAATTATAGATGACTTAAAAAAAATTAGAAAGTGGCAGAACAATATTGGATATGTGTCACAAAACACGTATTTGATGAATGATACCATAAAAAAAAATATTGCTTTTGGATTAAAAGATGATGAAATAGATCATGATCTGTTAAATGAGGCAATTAAGATTTCAGAACTAGATGAATTTATAAAATCATTGCCAAATAAATTAAATAGTTATGTTGGTGAAAGGGGAGTAAGTTTATCTGGCGGACAATTGCAAAGAATTGGTATAGCTAGAGCCATATACAGAAACTCGGAGTTTTTAATTTTAGATGAAATTACTAGTTCATTAGATGAAAAAACTGAAAAAAAAATAATAGAAAATATATTTAAAGACAAAGAAGACAAAACTGTTTTAATTGTTACACATAACAGTAAATTACTGAAATATTGTAATAAGATATATTCTGTAGAAGATCATAAATTAAAAGAAATAAATAAAAAAGGGACAAATTAAGACTTATTTACTTAAGTATATAATTTAAATTAAAACAAATTTATAAAAAATTAAAAAATATGAAAAATTTTTTAAAAAATTTTATTGAAAATAAAAAAAAAACATTACTAGGTGTTGGTCCAATGAGTAAAAATTGTGTAGATGCATGTTGTGAAATTGCATCACCAACTATTCCGTTAATGTTAATAGCAAGTAGACGACAAATTGATAGTGAAGAGTTTGGGGGAGGTTATGTTCAAAATTGGACAACTTCAGATTTTAGCAAGTATGTTTTAAAAAAAAATAAAAATATAATTTTATGTAGAGATCATGGTGGTCCTTGGCAGAATAATCTTGAAATTGAAAATAAATTAAGCTTAAGAGATGCAATGAAATCAGCAAAGATTTCTTACCAAAAGGATATAGATAATGACTTTAAAATTATACATATTGACACCAGTATTAATTACTCAAAAAAAAAATTAACATTAAAAGAGTCTTTGAATAGATTGTTTGAATTAATTATTTTTTGTAATGATTATGCTCAAAAAAAAAATAAAAAAATATTATTTGAAGTAGGGACTGAAGAGCAATCGGGCACAACTAACACATTTGAGGAAATAGATTTCTTTTTAAATCAAATTTCTAATTTTTGTATAAAAGAGAAATTAGATAAGCCTGCTTTTATAGTGCTTCAAACTGGAACAAAAGTTATGGAGATGGAAAATGTTGGATCATTTGAGTCTGATCTTAGGGTGAAATATGAAATTCCTCCTGAAATACAAATTTTTAAAGTTTTGGAACTTTGCAAAAAATACGGAATATGGATGAAAGAACATAATGGTGATTATCTATCAAATGAATCTTTAAAATGGCACCCACTTCTTGGCATACATGCTGTTAATGTTGCTCCCGAATTTGGAGTTGAGGAGACAAAAAAGTTTATTGAGATTCTCGATTTTTATAATTTGAAAAAAATTAAAGAGCAATTTTTAAATCTTTCTTATTATTCAAATAAATGGAGAAAATGGTTAAAAGAAAATTCTAAAGCTACTGATTTTGAAAAATCTATCATTTCAGGTCATTATGTTTTTTCTGATCCCAAATTTTATGAAATAAAAAAAAAAGCACAAAAGACTTTAAAAAATAAGAAAATTAATATTGATAAAATTTTACGTTTACATTTAAAATCAAAAATAAATAGATATTTAGAACATTTTAAATTGACAAATAAATGAATAAACCAGTTTGCACTATAATATTAAATAGAAACTTGCCTAGAGTAACAGACAAATTATATATAAATTTAAAAAAAAATAATTCAAATTCAGATTTTTTTATACTCGAAGCTGGTTCAGATAAAAAAAACCTTTCAAAAAATTATACCTGGCATGCTAATTCAAAAACCATTAAAAAAAATGGTTTAAGATTTGCTAGAGGAATCAATTATGCGATAAAATTATTAATTTCAGAAAAAATTTTTGATAAATATGAAGCATTCTTTTTTCTAACAAATGACACAACTTTTGAAAATTTTAAAGTGATAAATAAATTATATAAAATTTTATTTTCTTTAAAAAAACTTGCAATTTTATCTCCGTGTTCAAAAGAATGGGGGGAGTACAAAATACTTAAAAAACAAAAAACCAAATTTTTTTGGCATATTGTAAACAATGCTATTATGATAAAAAAAAATTTTATAACAGACGTTATGCCAACAAATCCTAATTATCTAAATATGTTATTTGATGGTACTAATTTTAGAGGTTATGGTCTAGAGACAGAGCTTATTTCCAAAGCTTATGCTAATAATTGGGGTGCAGCAATAACTAGCTCTGTATTAGCAGATGAAAATGAAAGTTATCTTTTGAATTCATATAAAAAAATTAAAACTAATAATTATGAAAAAAATCTTGAGCTATATATTAAAGAAGGAAAAAAATGGATGAAGAATAAATATGGTTTTAATAGTAAATGGGCATTACAAATTTATAGCAAAAATTTTTATGATAAATTTTTTGAAAATAACCCTGAATATATTAATTATAAAATTTAATGACGCAAAAAATAAATAAACCCTGGGGATATGAAGAATTAATAGAATTTAATAAAAAATATATGTTTAAAAAATTGTTTATGAAAAAAGGCCACAGGTGCAGTCTACAATTTCACAATAAAAAAAAAGAAACAGTTTATGTCTTGTCTGGAAAACTTAAGTTGATTTTAAAAAAAAGTAATAAAACTTATTCTAAAATAATGACTAAAGGGCAAAGTATTTCAATTCTTCCAAAAACAATACATAGGATGGAAGCGATATCTAATTGTTATTATCTTGAGGCAAGTACACCAGAAATAAGTGATGTAGTTAGAATTCAAGATGACTATAAAAGATAAAAAAAAACTGAAAGTATTTATACCCACAGCTGGTATAGGTTCAAGACTATATAATTTAACAAGAAACTTAAATAAATGTCTAATTGAAATAGGTCACAAACCTGCAATAAGTTATATAATTGAAAACTTTCCAGACAATACTGAATTTGTTATTGCCTTGGGCTTTGACTCTCAAAAAGTAAAAGATTTTTTAAAACTCGCTTACCCTAAAAAAAAATTCTACTTTTCATATGTGGATAATTTTTCAGGTCCAAAGTCATCACTTGGTTATTCAATGAAATGTTCAAGGAAGTATTTACAATCTCCATTTTTTTTTGTTGCATGTGACTCTATTTTTTTTAATAAAATTAGTAATCAAACAAAAAATTGGATAGGTTATTCAAAAGTAGTAGATAATAAAAATTATAGAAAGTTATCCTTTTCAAGCAAATTAATTATTTCAGATATTTATGAAAAAAATTATAAAAAACAAAACTTATATTCTTATGCGGGTGTTGCATCAATTTTAGATTACAAAAAATTTTGGAAAGGCATTGATGATGCTTCAGTAAAATCAAGAAGATTAGGAGAGATTTATGGTCTTAAAAGTTTATGTAAAAATAAAAAAGCGTTTGCGAAAGAATTAAATTGGTATGATATAGGAAATGTTAAATCATATATAGCTAATAAGAAAAAATTTAATAATAAAAACTTAAATATTTTACCAAAAGCAGACGAAACTATTTGGTTTATAGGTGATAGGGTAATTAAATTTTCACAAAATCATGAATTTATAAAAAAAAGAGTTGATAGACAAAAATTACTAAAAAACTTTACACCTAAAATACTTAATTACAAAAAAAATTTTTTTATTTATAAAAAAATTGATGGTGAAGTTCTATCAAAAAATTTAAATTTAAAAAATTTTAAAAATTTATTAAAAAATTTAAAAAAATTTTGGAAAAAAAAGAAAATTAATCAATTATATTTTGAAAATAAATGTAATCAGTTTTACAAAATTAAAACTCACAAAAGAGTTAATATCTTTACTAAACAATTTAAAAACGAAGATAAAATTAATTTAATTAATGGGAAAAAGGTTTTTGGGATTAATAAAGAGTTATCTAGGGTTAATTGGAAATATATATCTAAAGGTTTACCAGTTAATTTTCATGGTGACTTACATTTTGAAAATATTTTATTAAAAAAAAGTAAATTTTATTTTTTGGATTGGAGACAGGATTTTTCAAAATTGAAAAATTGTGGAGATTTATATTATGATCTTGCTAAGTTAATGCACGGCATAATTATCGATCATAATAAAGTTTTAAAAAATCTTTATGTTATTAAAAAAAATGGTAGATCAATTATATTTAAATTAAAAATGGAAAAAATAAATATTCAAGTTTTAAAATACTTTGAAAACTGGATTTTAAAAAACGAATACGACTTAACTAAAGTGAGGCTTATAACTGCTTTAATATATTTAAATATTGCTCCCTTGCATCATAAACCTTATTCATTTTTTTTATTTCATCTTGGAAAATATTTATTGAATGATATAAAAAATTTTGAAAAAATTAAAATTTAATGCAATGAAAAATTTAATACGTAAAAAAGATATTTTAAATTCTTCTATTAATTTAGAGCAGATTTATAAAGTAAAAAATTTCCCAGTATTTATGGGAACAGTAGCACATTCTAAAAAAGAAGATATGTTTGCAGACATGATTTGGGAAATTGGAAAAGACACTGGAATGATACAACTGAAAGAATTAATACCTCTAGAAATATTATATAACTCAAATCATAGTTCTGGAATTGTCGGAAATTTGTGGAGTCAGCACCATGAAGAATTTGCAAAATTTATATCAAAATTTAATCCCAATAAAGTTTTTGAGATTGGAGGCGCTCATGGAATTTTAGCAAAAAAATATGAAAAATTTAATCCAAATGTTGATTGGACAATAATTGATCCAAATCCAATACCTACAGAAAACTCA